>Ga0307988_1000821_pt1 | contig 19701 bp, 14 predicted proteins | sample EllFjometagen183_FD_203166 | JGI IMG/M metagenome (GOLD analysis project Ga0307988, IMG submission 203166) | Marine microbial communities from Ellis Fjord, Antarctic Ocean - #183 | ecosystem: Environmental > Aquatic > Marine > Unclassified | place: Southern Ocean | collected 2014-10-08 | reverse complement strand
TAGCTCCATGTTTATACTTATTAAGAAAACCTCTGGGATCATGGAGAGCAAATTCGCGAATATCAGGATTTTCTAAAGAGCAATAGGGTTTATCTGGACACAACATTCTCGACAATGTAGTTTTACCCGATTGTCGAGGTCCTAAAATGGTTATAACTGGATATTCAGATGCAAGAATAATAAACTCTTTTTCTATATCTCTGTTTATTAGCTTCATTAACCTACCCCTTAAAATACCGATTAGCAATCTTAAACGATACAACATATCTATGATAATATCAAGTTCAACTTGACATTATCATAGATATAAAAGAATATAGACTTAAGAAATTAGGACTTGGTAAAAGAAAGATCAGAATAAATTGTAGTATAAAAAAACTACTCTAGTTGCAGTCGAACTTTCTATTTTTATTATGAGTCTCAATAAACTATTAAGTTAGTAAAACTGTGAAGCTGGCTTCTAAAGTTTTCTTTACTTAATAGTTTTTTTGTTATCAACAAGATGCAATTTCTTTTAATAGCGTCGTTTGCGCCTCTTGCGTTGAAAAATTAGTGCTTATTAGTGACGATTAGTGGTGAAATTTATTTTGTCTGCGTTAATCTGTGTAATCTGTGGACATATTAGTTTTAATAGCGTCTTTTGCGTTTAAATTTTTTCATTATATTCATAAAGGGTATAGTCTCCATCCTTCCACTGCTTCAAAAGCTTTAACTTAAACTCGACTCCTTTGTCAGTGAATAATTTTTTAAATCCTGGCCCTGATTGATCTATAAATATATAAGTTTTATATCCTTTTTCATGTAATACATTCAAGGCATCATAAAAGTATTCAGGTTTATTTCTATTTAAAACGGTATCAAGATGTATGCTTTTATCTGCTTTACTATAATAGGTATTTCTGTTGTTATTTAAAGACTCATAAACAAAAAGACTTTTTTTATCTTTAGGAGTATTACTTTTTATTATCTTTCCAGGTTCGTGAACATATTTTTTATAACTTGGAAGGGATAAACCTTTTCCAATGCATACTAGACCAATGACTAGTATCCAAAAAACAGTTAATTGACCTAAACTTAAGGACCTTTTCTTATAAATTTTATCTATTAGACTTTTAGAAACACTGACTAGCACAGGAAAACCTACAACGGCAAACAGTATACAGATAGCAGCCAAACAGTAAAAACGTCTTGATTCATAGTTCCAACCTTCACGATTAGTAAACCCAAAAATAAGCCTAACACCAGCAACAACAACCAATGTTATTAATACAAAACCAAGCTGAGGGTTACGCTTGAATACTTTAAAGTTAAAAAAAGCAAAACACAGTAAAATAACAGATGTAGGAAAAATAGCATTCAGTAATACTTTATAAAAAATTAATTGTGGTATATTTTCTATTAATTCCATTTAAATAATCTCATACCACGCTCTGCTGCTAGCGTTATGCTCCAATTACAATTAGTATTCAATAAATATATTTCCACTGGTATAATCACTGCCAAAAAAATCACCATATATAATACGAATGTCTTTATATAATAATACTCAAATCTACTATTTTGCTTTGAAAATAAACTATAAGTAATATTACAAACGCACCATATCAAAAATATTATTAATATTTCAATTCCTTCTGTTCTAGTCATAGTACCTAAAGAACTCAAAATAGCAACTATTGCCCACAATAAAACTGATTTTTTATTAATTGCAATAATAGCAAACATTACAGCGAAAAATAAAATTGGTATATACAAACACTCTCTCATACAACTTACACTAATTCGTATCAAAAAAGGATGAACAGCGATGAGAAAAGCACCTAGGAGAGCAAGAAATTGTTTGTTGATAGTTGATGGTTGTTCGTTGTTCGTTGATCGTTGTTCATTGATCTCTGTGGTCTCTAGTCTCTGGTCTATGGTCTCTGGTCCCCATTCTCTAGTCTCTGGTCTCTGGTCTTCGGTCTCCAGTCTCTGGTCCCCAGTCTTCGATCTCTTTCTACCTACTATACTCATAATAATTACAAATGCAGCTAGCGGCATTAAGCTACCTAAAACTCCACCCAGCAATAATCCTGTTGTTTCAGGTGATAATCCAATATAACTACCACATGATTCAAAATATGGTAACAAAAAAGGCATGAAAGGACTAGGAAAATAAGCATTTTCAAAGCCTACATCTGTAATGTTCTCTGCCATTTTAAAATACAGATAAGCATCAGGATCATAGCGATTTTGTTCAAACGCACGAATTGTACGCAAACCGGCTGCGAGGATAATAATCAATACCAAATATATAAATATATGTTTAGATTTGAAGATTTGGAGATTTAGAGATTTTTTCATTTAAAATACGTCCGCTGATCCTGTTGAAATAAGATTTCACAGGACAAGTTTAAACTAATTGTTATAATTGCATTGAGCCATAGCTCAATAAACTATTAAGTTAGTAAAACTGTGAAGCTGGCTTCTAAAGTTTTCTTTACTTAATAGTTTTCTTTACTTAATAGTTTTCTTGTTGTCAACAAGATGCAATTTCTTTAATCTGTGTTAATCTGTGTAATCTGTGGACATAATAGTTTTAATAGCGCCTTTTGCGTCTCTTTCGTTGAAAAATTAGTCCCGCAATTGCGGGATTAGTGAAAATCAGTGGTGAAGTTTATTATTTTTGAGTTGCAATATTCATCACTTTAATAATTGCTTTAACAGTATCTTCAATTGCCTCATCGTCAAGAGTTGGATGTACTTGAAACATTAATGCTGTAGTTCCAACTTTATAATCATTAGGAAAATGTTCTTTTAATTTAAGGTTTCTTTTAGCTTTTGTAATAGAACAATAGAAATCATCCCATCCGTCTTCCAGTCCCACTCCCCATGTACTACCAAATTGACATACAATACCTTCAGCATTTATAGCTTCAATAATTTTATTTCTGTTCCAACCAAACGAAAGCTTATTCTCTTCAATAAAAATATAATATTTGTAATATGCGTGAAAAATATATTCTGACGGAATCGTCAATCTTAATCCATCAATATCATTTAAGCCATCATTAAACATATTAGCATATTTACGACGTTTATATATCCAATCATCCAACTTTTTCAATTGTAACCGACCAATTGCGGCCTGCATCTCTGTCATTCTCCAATTAGTACCGAGCGATGTATAATACGAACTACTATTATTCACCTTTCCAGTATCGACTAAATGATGTTCCAATGTAGTATTATATTTGTTAAAATCCTTACCATGATCTTTATATGTCCAGGCTTTTTTGAATAATTCAGGATCATTAGTAGTTAACATGCCACCTTCACCACCTGTGGTAATAATTTTATCCTGACAAAAAGAAAATGCTGCCATGTGTCCGATTGACCCTAACATTCTATCTTTGTATTTACCGCCAAGGCTTTGAGCACAGTCTTCGATAACTTTAAGGTTATGCTTTTCTGCAAACTCCATTATTTCATCCATTTCGCATGCCCAACCGGCTAAGTGCACACAAATTATGGCCTTCGTTTTACTTGTAAGTGCATCTTCGATGCTTTCTACAGTAATATTCTGAGAATTAATATCAATATCAGCAAAAACAGGCGTCGCACATCTCATTACGCATGCACTTGCAGAAGCAATAAATGTACGGCTGGATACAATAACTTCATCACCAGCACCTATATCAAGCGAATGTAAAGCTAGTTCTAATGCCAATGAACCATTTGCTTGAGCTATTGCATATTTAGTTCCTATGTAAGCAGCAAATTCGTTTTCAAATAAGCCACATTCTCCACGAACTTTCGTTCCATTTTCCAATGTATGAATACTACCAGTCCAGTAATTTACTTTTCCAGAACGCAATACATTTGAAACAGCCTGGATTTCAACCTCATCAAAATGCGGCCAAGGAGCCCAAGGGTTTGCTCTGACAGGCTTTCCGCCATCAACAGCTAAGTTATCCATTATACTTCTACCATATTATTTATTATATTTTATGATTTTCCCCAATGCTCCAACCACTGTACAGTAGTCCGCAACATCGCTAATAACTACAGTTCCTGCTCCAATCACAGCCCATTTACCAATTCTAATACCTTGTATTACCGTTGCCCCTGCACCAACATGCACTCCTTCTCCAACAGTGACATCACCACATAATGTCGCGTGAGGGGAAATATGGACATAGTCTCCAACTTTGCAGTCATGGTCTATAGATGCTCCAGTATTAACGATAGAGTGCCTGCCGACAACAGTTGAAGCCTGGATGACTGCCCCCTGCATTACAACAGTCCCCCTCCCTATTTTAGCTGATGCCGATATAATTGCGGATGTGTGGATTGCCACAGTAAAGTCATGCTCAATGCCATCAACAATACACTTCCTAATTAAGTTATTGCCAATGCTTACAATAACAGGTAGATCCGGCGAGTTATGCTTATCATAACTGCCAATAACAGGTATTGAAGCGAGCTCTTTCAAATCATGGTTATCATCAAATAAACCTTCTACATTTAAACCTTCGGAAGCAAGGCAATCTATAATAACCTTGGCATGACCGCTGGCGCCATACAGTAAAATATTTTTAGTTGAAACGCCCATCAATTATTACCTTTAAATTTTTCTGTTGTAGCATGCCCATGCTTACTAACTTCCTCAGACTTTATAACTTTTAAAAAAGTAAACCATAAAATTTTAACATCAAGCATCATTGATAAATTTTTTATATACCACACATCCAATTCAAACTTTTTCCTCCATGATATAGCGTTTCTTCCATTTACCTGTGCCCATCCAGTTATTCCTGGACAAACGTTGTGCCTTTTTTTCTGCTCATTACTATAAAGCGGCAGGTACTCCATAAGCAAAGGACGCGGACCGATTAATGACATATCTCCTTTTAAAACATTAACCAACTGAGGAAGTTCATCAATTGAGGCTTTTCTCAAAATTTTCCCGACAAAATGAAGCCGTTGTTCATCAGGCAGTAAATTACCATCAATATCTTTATCCTCATTCATTGTCTTGAACTTTATGATTAAAAATGGTTCACCTCTCAAGCCGGGTCTTTCTTGAATAAAGAAAATTTGCCCTTTATTAAAAATAAACAATAGAACCCCAATTATAATCATAACCGGAGAGACTATAATCAGACATATAAACGCAAAAAAAAAGTCCAAACTATGCTTCACATACTTATACATGAATTGCTCCCTTATCAATGATAGAGTTATAGTATGAAGCGATAGTTTTTGCATTATTGCACACATCACACAACTCAATGACCAATTCATTGGCATTCTTCACCATAACTTGTGCCTCCTCATAATGCTCAAGCATATATAGAATTTGGGTTGCGAGCTCTTCAGGCGATTCAGGTTCCACCAAAAGACCAGTGTTCAAATGCTTTATAACATCAGGGAATCCTCCTATATTAGTTGCAATAGTAGGTATCTTTGCTAGGCTGGACTCAACTGACCCTCCAAGGTTTTCAGAATGAGAGGGGTGGACAACAACATCAAAATCAGGATAAATCGCTGGGACATCACTTCTATTGCCAAGAAGGTGGATACCCTCAGGGCAAATTTTTTTGGCATAATTCTTTAATTGTTCTTCATACCATTTGGCCTTATTTCCCCATGATCCACCTACAAAGACCCCATGTATCGATGTATTTTTCTGCCGACAGATAGCGATTGCCTCCATTAAATCTTCATGCCCCTTTAAGCCTCTTTTCTGAAATAAATAACGCTTGGGTGCATACATAAAAGCAACCATGCCGACAATCTTTACCGATTTATCCAACCCGAGCTCATTATAGAGCACACCATTACCCTGTAACGAAAATTCCTCAGGATATCCCCCATAATAACTGAGACCGACCTTATCTGGTGATACCCTATTCTTTATATAACACTCCCTAGTCCACTCGCAAGATGCTATCCAGTAGTCGTTTGCTTGTGAAAATCCAAGCTCGATTCGTCTAAACAAGAAGTGTTCAAGATGCAGGGGGCCAGGAACCATAAATATCCTTGGTATATGACGATATTTTCTAAGAGCTAGACGCATGGTCAAGGTTGTTCCCACAAAATGGCTCTGAATAATATCCGGTTTGTGGTGGTCAACTATTTCACGGAGTCGTTTGCAGCGTTTCCATGTAAGAAGCGGATTTTTTACAACAAAATCAAATTGCTCTAAAACAATCTTTGCACCAGCATCCCTGTACTTGCCGACGAGAGGTCCATCGGGAAACGCAACAATAACCTCAACGCCGATATTGATTAACTCTGTTATTTGTCTTAAAGCCCAAGTTGCGCCAACACTAGTTTTAAGTAGATGTAATACTTTCATTGTAAGATCGTTGTAACTTCTTTGATTTGTTTAAGGTTATAATAAAACTGATACTTTCTACTATTTAATTTATCTGTAGAATATTTTTTTGCCTCATGGAGATTTCTCTCTGACATACAGTTTAGCTGTTCAACCGAGCCGGCAACTTCGATAATCTTTTCCGCCAATTGATCCACAGAATTAGGCGCAACCATATACTCTGCCGGCAATAATTCGGGAATCCCCCCAACGGTGGTAGATATACATGGCAATGCTCTTGCCATAGCCTCTATGACAACTCTCGGCAACCCCTCAGTCAAAGATGGCAGTACAAATATATCAGCTGTATCAAGGTACTCTATTACCACCTGCCTAGTGGAGATATGACCAATAAAGTTAATTTTATTCGTAAGCCCTAATTTTTTAACCTGAAGCTCAAGTTCAGAACGGTAACGTCCCTCACCAAGTATATCCAATGAAATATCAAGCTCTTGAATACATTTTTCAACCGCGTCAATCAGAATATGCAGCCCTTTGTAGCGTTGTTCAATGCTGCCAATAAAAACCAGTTTGGCACTTTTCAAGGGCTTGGTAAATTTCCTTGGAGTTTGTACATAATCATCATTTTTCATTTCAATACTCGAATAAAATGTTGTAAATGCCGATTCTTTCGCTGGATAATGTTGCTGTAAAGTCGCTTCAGTGACGTAAGCGACACAAGACGCATTTTGGGCCTGCCTCTTAAGCTGGCTGGTAAACCACCATTTAAATAAAATTCTCAAGCTATGTTTTACAACATTGGCTGAAAAAACTTCCTGTGGATCCCCAACTATTTCGAGCCCAAAAGGCAACTTTTTTTTTGCCAATTGTTTATATACTATATTACCGATTGTTCCTGGAACTCTCAAAATATAAGTATTGAAAGGGTTTATGTTTTCAGCAATAACTCTCTTAATACGAAAAAAGTTTTTCAAAAATTCTTTATGCCCAACAAAATAGGGAATATCAACAAAGGAGACATTCTCACCGTCAACCTGCTTGCTGTCATCCTGAATCTCATCGACGTACTTAACTCTAGCCATTACCCAGACATGGTCAAAAACAGATAGATACCTTTTCCAAAAATTATATTCATATCCTGTATAAGACCATACAGTGCCATTAGGTAACATAAAAAAACGTGCCTCAGTTACAATAGTAACATTATTTTTAGATTTCATAAATATTTATTACTCATATATCTCCAGCTAAGCTAGAAGGTTGAAATTGTGAAACCCCCTATAAGAAGATTGCTCACTTTTAATATTTAATTGTTATACTTAAAAAATTCTATATGTTCGAGTTTTGCATCCTCATCGCTTTGTTTTTTTATTTATTCTCTAATAATAGTCTCGTCTATACCAACAGTTAAGACAAAATAACACCTTGCCCAAAACTTTTGACAATTATAAGTCCTTGTTCTGTTAAAATAGTTCCTAGCAATATAAATTGCACTCTTATCTTTGATATATCCAACCACCTGAACTACCGAATATTTCGCTGGTATAGATATCAACATATAAATATGGTCACTACATAAATGCCATTCTTCATCATGGTTGCCCTTGTGTTTGGCTAACTCTCTAAACAGACTGGCAAAATTATTTTTAATCTGACCATATATTGAATGTATTCTATATTTTGGTATAAATATTATTTGATATTTACTTTCCCAACTTGCATCCTTAAACTATTATACATCTTTTGAACTATTTCCTTTCAGCAATCCTCCTCGTGAGGGAGAAAATAAACGTCCATCTTAATCCAGAAAACATCAAACGTTTCTTAATCCTCAAGTTAAACTGGATGTTTACCAATTACTATTATTATACATTAATATTTAGATATATGAGTATTATCATTTGATTATTTTTCTTAACAAATATTTTAGTTTTGTTTGGATCAAAAATTAGCCATTAGCAATTAAAAAAAACAACAGTAAATGCCAATCTCAATTGTACAGTCACAAATCAGCCGAGGAAAACATAATCAATAGCAGAGTGTTAAAATATTTTATCCATTATCATGATAATGCACTTTGAAGAATATGCCTATTATAAAATCAGACAGTAATATCCCAAGAACACCTGTATATATGAACAGTTCTAAATGGCTATCGTGTTAACTTTCTATTTAAAATGAAAGCCATAAATTTATAATATATCACATTACAAATGAATACCAATAGTAAGCTTTTCAAACCAACCAATGCAGTACTACGTGGAATGTATATCATAAGAGGATAATATATGATGGCCGCGGAAAAAACAAATAAGTTTGAAATTGCTTCTGACTCAAGAATTTTATCTATTTTTGCGAGAAAAAGTCCAAATAGAAACATACCTATGATGACTCCCCAAATATTACAATCCAAATAAAAATCACTAATCATATTAGTCCCGTCACCATATTTAATGTTGTCTCCCTGAATTAAATAAGAGGCAAAAATAGTACTGCTGTAATAGTACTTATTAACTCCAAGTGAGTTGTTAAGTGACCTAAGAAAAAGTGGGATAAAGCCAGCAAATTGCTGAAATTGCATCCACCCATACATATGAGGGTAGTTTTCAGGTACATTGTCTAACATATGATGGAGCACCCGGACAGAGCTTCCGAGTTCAAGTGTTCCTTTAAGATAAACATTCTCACGGTCTATAGTATCAAAATATCCAGCACTTTTACCTTCTTTTTTATCTTCATACTCTTTGTACCTTTCTGTGTATGACAATTTATAATCAGTTGCACGAAAAACACCAATAAAAGCAAGGGTTGAACTTACAAGAAATATTATCAATATAAACTGCCAGGCTCTCAACTTAGAAAATCTGCACAGGTACAAACTACTGTACATAATAAATATAGTGATAACCGGACCTCGGTCTCCTGCAAGCAAAGGGAATATAACCATTAGAACACTCAGAAGTGTAATAGGAAGCCCCATCAATTTAATGTATTTCAGAGGTGACAGTTTGCTAGGTTCAGCAGTATTTACTATATAAAAAAGACGTTGTATCACTAGCATGTTAAAGCAAATAGAGCTAAAATGATATAAATAAGCTCTCAGACCGCGTTCACTCAATTGAGAGTCATAGCCACCATGTATATAGCTACCTGAAAAATATAAAAATACTAAATAAGAAATAATACATACTGTATATAACGGTAAAATGAAGTGATTTTTACCAAACATGAACAACTGCTGTTGCAGTTTATTTTTTAGTTGGACTGACTTATTTTTCTTACGCAATATAACACAATATCCTCCAAGGAATATATGGAATCCCGCAGAAGATAATAATAATGCCTTGCCTATGTTCTCTTCACTTCCCCATAGAAACCAGACTCTGTTAGCTATCACATCAAGCCCAATTGCATAATGAAAATCATATTGAAAAAAGACGATAATGTATGAAAGTAAAAAAAGAGTAACGCCGGAAATCCAAATTGAATTAGATTTGTGTTTGCACAGAGAAAAATAAAACGGAATAAGACAAGCCAGATTATATATTATAACATACAACATAAAACCACGGCTGTCACACTCTGAACCTGACAAATAATAAAGCGTAAAAAACAAACATGATAGAAAGTGTAAAATCATAAGATAAATAAGACTTAGTTAAGGAATTAAAATAATATTTTAAATTTATAAATATTTTAGCACTTTAACGAAGCACTTGTCCGGGTTATATAAATCTCTTGATTTCAGAGATAATTGTTTGGCTGACTTTTTACTGTTTTCTATATTATCCAATATTTCTAAAATTTTGCTAACAGCTCCAGATACATCGTCATAACCAACTAGTTGATTATGCCATTGCTTCGGAATACATTCTTTTATGGGGTCAATTATTGAGGCAACAAAAGGAACTTCTTCAATAATCGCTTCAAGCAAAGCATTGGGCTGACCTTCAGTCATAGACGGGAAATAAAATAAATCAAATAATTTAAGGATATTACGAATATCACGCCTGCCACCAGATAGAAAAATTTTATTTTTAAGGTTTCTACTCTTGATAATTTTTTCTAAATGCTCAGGTATACCTGGTCCACATAAAAAAAAAATAACATCATCTCGCAATTCACATAGATTAATTGCTGTTTCAATAATAGTTTTATGATTTTTTGCTTCACAAAAACGCCCAACATGACCAATTATTTTTTTATTTTCAGGAATTCCTAACGTAAATTTTAGTTTTTTTACATTTAAATCGGTATGGGCAGTCCACGGAATGCCATTGAAAATCACCTCATATTTTCTCTTAACATCACTCTGCCATCCTTTACAAAAAAAATCAAAAGCTGCTTTGGAATTACTTAACAAAGATGTTGCATAACGCATTGTTAAACAATGAACAATCTTCCAATAAAGTATTCGTAACTTATCAACTTTAAAATGATGGGTTGAACCACGATAAAATACTACTCTTTTAAGTATTCCTACTTGTTTAGCAATCATCAATGGTATCCCTGCAAAATCACCCGTAAAATCACATATTACTTTATAATTTCTTTGTTTTAAAAGTTTATATAAATTTACCCATGAAATAAAATTGAAATATCCTAGATAGCATCCAATAACCTTTACATTTTCATTTATAAAGTCGTTTAATAATACTCCATCAGTTTTTCCACTTTTACACAACACATATATATTTCCAGAAAATCCATTTTTTCTTAAATATTTAATAAAACGTAACAAATACATTTCAGCACCACCAAGACCTACAGTCGTGACAAGAAAAACTAAATTATCTTTTTTTTGTAACATTTTAATTAGTTATCCATAACGATTTAGTATTTGAAGTGATTTTGATATTTCCCTAAGGCCCTTTAATTATATTTATATAAATAAGGATCTTCGGTGCTTTAAACAGTAAATATTATAGTCGTAAATTCAAACATACTTAATCATAATTATTAGATATTTTGAACATATAGCTCTAGAAAACACACTAAAGATCTATACTGTTTAAAATTATGAAGAGTCATATTTTTATTACACTATATCTCGAATTTTGCTTTACAGCTTTTTATTTGACAGATATGTAGCCAACCGATACTAACTATTCTATAATCAATTTTATGAGTTTTGTTTTAAACGCATTACTTTTCAGTAACGATAAAGTTCATTTATTACAAAGTAATTTTTATATTGTTTTGAATTCATTTTAGATGAAAATGTAATTCTTATATATAAACCAAAATAGTTTTTGAATTTAATTGTATGAATACACTCTTTACTACAAACAAGTAAAAATCCGAGTCTACAAGGTCCCCCCCTGAAAAGTGGGGTTTAACCTTCACTCAGAAAAAGTCAAGGTAACATATTGATACAACAATAACCGTTTATTAAATTATATACCCAATTCCTGCGATTCCGAATCTGACTCTTTGTTATTCTGGTATTTAACATACTTGTACAGAATATCTTAGTTTAGACCAACTGTATCAACACAATATCCAGGAGAGCAAAAATTATTCCCCCAGTAAAGCTTCTTTTTGAGATAAGGTAATTTTTCAAAAAAATGTATTACTGAACATCGTTTGAGAGTTCCCATTAAATTTGATATAGATAATTTTGGTGGTCTTCTACCATTAGATGAACATGATCTCTCAGAATATTTAACTAATCAATGACCTAGTTATACTGCACTGAAAAAATATTTATACAATTGAAAACTTCATCACTCAAGGAACCTTTTAATATTTTACACCTATATTTAAGTGTCTATACTATATGATATTTACAAGAAAAATGGCTTGTGATAACCTATTAAATTAGCTTTTAGTTACTCTTTCTATTATGTTATGGGAACAAAAATAGTAGAGTAGTTGAACTATCGCTTCACATATAGGCAAAGCCATTTGCGTTTAACCACGCCCAAAGGAGGTTGTTTTATAGAATAGAATAAACAAGTATAATTTTCTATATAACATCTGAAAACTATTTTATCAAATTAACATCACCCTAAAAGCAACTCACTTCTCAGTAAACCACCTTTCATACCACAGTTGAAACATCAATAATTGCCAAACAAATAAATTATATGAATTATCACCGCTATAAAATTTATTTAATATCTTCATTACATGTCTAACATTAAAAATCCCCTGACTCTTCAATATATTTTCTGACAAATATTCATCAAGTAAATATTTTAAATCTGTACGTAACCATTGGTATATAGGAACCGAAAATCCTGATTTAGGACGATCCATCATTGATTTAGGGATATATTTATGAACTATTTCTTTAAGAATTTTCTTTGTAGTAGTTCCATCAAATTTATATTTAAAGGGTAATTGAGCAATATACTCTATTAAACGATGGTCAAGTAATGGTTCTCTACCTTCTAAAGATACTGTCATTGTAGCTCTATCAACTTTTGTTAGAATATCATCCACTAAATATGTTTGGTAATCAACAGCCTGAATATTTTCTTGAAATGAAAAATCATTAATCTGGTCAAAATATGTAGATTTTACTTTATATTCATGAATAAATAACTTATTTAAAATGCGTGGAGAAGTAAAACAAGATATATTTTTTAGTAATTCTGATTCCCATTTCTTATAATGTAACGTTAATTGATTAAAAAAATCTTTGCGTCGCAAAAATCTTTTATCAAAAAATCCTCCTATCCCGCATATTAACTCTAAAAAAATAAACAAAGGCCGTTTCAAGCTGATAGGTATTTTTATAATAAATCTATACCATTTATCTAAAACCACATATTTATTATATCCCCAAAACACCTCATCCCCAGCATCAGCAGAGAGAGCAACTGTAACTTTTTTACGGGCCATTTTACTAACTAGAGTTGTTGGGATAGCTGAACTGTCAGCAAATGGCTCATCATAAAAAAAAGGAAGCTCAGGAATAATTGCTTGAGCTTCACGCTCTGTACAATAAAATTCAGTATGTTCTGTTCCTAAATATAATGCAGTTTCTTTTGCATATGGGGCTTCATTATACTTACTATTCTTGAAACCTATTGTGAAAGTTTGAATTTTTTCTTTTCGGCCATTTTGTAAGAATAAAGCAACAGCAGTACTATCATACCCTCCACTAAGAAAAACACCCACTGGAACATCCGATACCATGCGATATTCACAAGCTGACTTTAGAATTTTTTCAACCTCTATTTTGGCAGATTCAAAACTGATATCCAATTTAGGTTTCTTATAATAATCAATCACATTCCAGTATTCTTTTAATTCAAAATCATTCTGCTTCATATTAAAGACTAACCAATTACCAGGATTTAGCTTAAAAGTATACTTAAAAATAGAATGCGGGAATGGGATATAACCAAATTGAAAGTATAAAACAAGAGAATCTAAATCCAATTCATTATGAAACTCAGGATGCTGGTGAAAACATTTTAATTCTGACCCAAACATAAACAAACCATTATGATGGTAATAATAAAGAGGTTTTACCCCAGCACGATCACGACAAATAACTAACTCTTCTTTAACTTTATCGTATATAGCGAAAGCAAACATTCCTATGAATTTATCAACACAACTCCTTCCCCATGCCTCATATGATTTCAATACTACCTCTGTATCCGAATCCGAACTAAACTCATAATTTATATTGATTAGTTCTTCTCTTATTTCCTTAAAATTATAAACCTCTCCATTATAAACTATGCTCAAATGTTTATAGTGCATCGGTTGATGACCAAGGGAAGATAAATCCAAAATTGATAAACGAGCGTGTCCTAACGCCATACTATAACACGCGGTATTACGGTTATACTGGCCAAAATCATCAGGACCTCGATGATGCATAATTTTCACCATTTTTTTAATGACCTCATTACCACTTTTTTTATTATAATCTATAAAACCAGTTATTCCACACATTTTTCCCTCTTAAATTTGCTTATTAGATTTAACTTTAGAATCAATAAGATATTCTCTATTTTTGCTTGTAAGCAACAGTAAAATAATTCTTAAAGCAAAAAATATTGCACAAGTAATTGATATAAGTACAGCAACTATACCTGCTCCCATTAATCCAAATCTTGGTATCAAAATTATTGAACCTATAAATGAAACTAAGCATCCCATCATATTCATCACAGGTTGAGAACGAAATATTCTAGCAGAAGTTAATACTACTCCAAATATACTAACAAAAAACATGATACTCCCTGCCAGCACAATTAACAAAAACAATGAATGATATTTAGCATATTCTGAAGTATATAAAACAGTAAGTATCGGTTGGCCTGCAACATAAACAACAATCAGTGTTACACACCCAAGTAATAAAGCAATAATCAGCATTTTAAATATAAGCTTTTTAAATAAAAAAATATTATTAGATGCATAATATTTTGCTAAACGAGGTTGTGCTACTTGTCCCACAGCACCGGTGACAAATGCTCCTATAACTATAAAATATGCTAAAGCTGAATAAATACCAAGAGCACGTTCTCCACAATATTCTTCAAGATAATATCGAGGAATATTTACTGAATAAGATAGTAACATCATATTCACTCCCAGTGGTAAACTCAACCATATTATAGAATATATATTGCGATAATTAAAGTTTAATTCTCTTTGTTTTTTATTACTAACAGTTCTTAAGTAAGAAAAATCATATATAAAAAAAACAACATACCTACTAATAGCAAGACCACAAATAAACCCTATTATATTTCTTGTCAAAAATACGATAGAAGCAACTACGACTAAAGATATCAGACCTTTCATAACCATTGATTTAGCTATATGGTCAAATCTCCCGATTTTTTGAAAGAAACCATAAAAAATATCACTGAGAGATTGAGCCCCTGCCGCAAAGGCCATTAGAACAATTGGAAGAATTGATTTCAAAGAATTATAATTATACATTGCAATTAATGATACCACCATAATAGATATTAAAATTCCTAGAATTCTCACACTCAAATAATCGCCAAAAGTATATAGGTTTTTGGAATCAGAACATAGTATTCCACGCAACTGTAAATTCGTAAATGCAAATATTGGCTGCACAATCGCTATACTCAAAGCAAATACGCCAACCATTTCTGGAGCACCGATCTTAACGATTGAAGTCAAAATACCCCATTGACATATAGCATATATAATATTGCTTATAAATGTAAATGAAAAATTCACTTTAAAGGAAGATTGCTCTTTCTTACACAAATATTCTCTATCTTTTAATTGATAGTCTGAAGCATTCTTTTTAGCAAAAATAAAATGTTTCATATTTGTAACTTATCATTTCTTTTATGGTTAATAACCACTAAAACGTAAATGGTATTTTTTCTATTATAATTTTATATAATTCCAACTACGCAAAGAGCCCTTTTATGAACATATTTGAATTAAAAATAAAATTTTTACTATCTATGAAAAAGTATAATATTAGAATTAGTTGCAAAACTAATCTTTTCATTGACTCTAATTGTTTATGATAAGAAACATTCTATTTATACAATACAGATTAAAGATATATAACCTTATAACTAACTTCTTAAAACTTATTATATCACTTAGAAATTATCATGATACCATTTTACAGTTTCAGTCATCCCTCTAACAACATCATATGGTGGATAATACCCTAAGAACTGCTTTGCTTTAGAAATATCCGCTAGAGAGTGAGGAATATCTCCTTCTCTTTGAGAACCATAACAAGGTTCAATATTTGATATTCGAGTATCAAATTTACTCAAATTATCACGTAAAATATAAAAAAGTTCATTAAGAGTAGTACGCTCTCCATATGCAACATTATAAACAGTATTTATAGCTTCAGGTACTTGTGTTAATGCAGCTAATTGATTCGCTTGAATTACATTTTTAATATATGTAAAATCTCGCGAGTAGGAACCATCTCCATTTATTACTGGAGCTTCGTGGCTCATTAAACTCTTTACAAATTTTGGAATAACAGCAGCGTAAGATCCAAATGGATCTTGCCTTTTTCCAAATACATTGAAGTAACGTAGTCCAATAGTTTCTATTCCATATATTCGAGAAAAATTTTCAGCATACAACTCATTGACATATTTAGTAATTGCATACGGAGACAATGGTTTTCCTATCTTATCTTCGATCTTGGGAAGTGCAGTGCTATCTCCATAAGTGGAACTACTCGCAGCATATACAAATCGTTTAACTTTTGCTTTCTGAGCAGCAAACAACATATTTACAAATCCTGAAATATTGACTTCGGTTGAGGTCATTGGATCTTTTATAGAACGTGGAACAGACCCAAGAGCAGCCTGATGAAAAATATACTGTACATCTTTACAAGCGTTGTGACATATTTCAAGATCTCTGATGTCACCTTCAATCAAAGTAAAATTAGAGTTCTTGTAGAATATTTCAATATTTTCCCGTTTACCTGTCATAAAGTTATCTAAACATATAACTTTATTGTCTTGTTTTAATAATGTTTCAATCAAATTGGAACCAATAAAACCAGCTCCACCCGTTACAAGTATTTCTGAATTTTTTAGTTTTCTCATTTTTTAATTATTTTTTCTAGTTTTATTTTTTCAAATTGCAGTTTTGCTTTTGGAGCATTTATATTTGCAAGTATTATAATTTTTACATATTTTGTTTGAGGATAAAATTTAGAGACCATTAAATTCTGATTTTTTGTTGTAATTAAATTACTGAAACTGTTCCAATTATTTTTCAATAAAACATTTGAAGAAACATTGTATATATATGATGATCCAGCAACATGTTCTCTTACTTTTGTTCCTAAAGGAAAAGTTTTTCCACATGATTTTTTTAGTATTATTTTATAAAAATCTTTCTCGTTAATGATTTGTTCAATTCCTATTGATGATAAATTATTATTGGGAAGATCAGTAAACTTACCTGTTGAATCTATGTCAAAAGCAACGCATTCATACTTATTTACTAACCAATTCTCAGCATTTTTAACATATAATACTTTGTCTGTAGGCTTACATGATCGAACAAGTTCTGTCTCTGTACCATTAATATAATTAACAGATACTTTTGAAATAAACTTTTTATTTTTTGTATATGGGGCATAACCGAAGTATAACCTACTTGGTTCCACGCTAACAGCTTTAAATTCTCCTGAAAGTGTATAAATTGTACCTTCTTTTATAGGAATAAAATTGGAAGATATTATTGTTTTTTGACCTTTTACTTGGTAAAGAATAGTGTTTTGAGTTTTGAGTTTTAAGTTTTGAGTAGCATTTACAGGTTTGATGTTGAAAGTTGAGTTTTTATTATTGCTATCAAATACCAATTTACCTTTTGAAAAATCTATAAGTTCCGGATTGATGGAAAAATTATCGAAGTAAGCTGTGCCTGTTCCATCTGCTAGATATAGGTATGGAGTAACTTTTTCTATGTTATCCGTAAACAAAGCTGTTTTAGTAATTTCTGTCCAGTTTTTTGATGCTTTTAAATCAATGTTTATAGTTTTGAGTTTTGGGTTTTGAGTTTTGGATGATGGTTTTAATGTCACAACTAATTTGATATAGAATTTAGCTGATTTGGATATGTCTTTCGTTTTAGTCCATAAGCTCACATCAAAAGAATTGGCTGGTTCTTTAAAAGTAATCGGCTTGCCTTGCAAGTATGCATTTGTAGCTGCAATGTTTTCAATCATCATGGAGTTTTTGCCTGTATGGGCTTCTGTTGTTGTCCATGCTCCCTGAGTATGAAGATGTTGGTTGTGGGATTTCCAGCCATATGGATTGTTCCTACCAATTTCGAAGGAAGGGTTGATGGCTAAATTAATTTTGGGTTTTGGGTTTTGGGTTTTGGGTTTTGAAGCAGTATTGCTTATAGAGGTTTTGGATTTTGAATTTTGAGTTTTAGATTTTGAATTTTTGTTATCGCAGGATGTGAATATTAATAGTGTGACGACGAGAGTCGCGAGTACGATTGCTGATTGTTTGATTTTTTTAAACATTTAAATCTCCTTAAACTTGTTTTTAACAACGAATGTAACTTATTAAACTAATTTTATTTTAACGCTAATGGCGTAATTATTATTCACCAGTTATAAACACTTATCTTCTCTTATAAAAAAAGGATTTCAACGCAATTGGCGCAAGGGACGCTAAAAAACGCAAAAGTCGCACATAAAAAAAATTTCACCATGTAGAGCATATAGAACATGTAGAAAACATATTGCTGTTTATTACATAAACTCTGAATGTTTAGTTAATTAAAATCCTTGAAATAAATTTCAGATATTTTTTTAACTAAATATTAAGGGAGCTTTCGCTCAATGCAATATTTAAAAGAACATAATACAGCAAAGAGGGTCACACCTACACATTGTTACTTTTATTTAACGCAACAGTCGCAATTATTATTCACCATATAGGGCTTATAGTTCATGTAGAAAAAATTTTCACCACAGAGATTAAGAGAACCACAGAGGTAAAAGATAATGCTGTTTATTACATAAACTCTGAATGTTTAGTTACTAAAATCCTTGAAATAAATTTCAGATATTTTCTTAACTAAATATTAAGGTGAACTTTCGCTCTATGCAATATTTAAGTATCAACTAATAACTCTATCTTCTCGGTGCCCTCGGTGGTCAAACTAAGATTTACTTTTTGTTAATTTTCCAATAACCACTTTTTGCTGTACCAATCCTTTTAACAACTCCGCTATTTTTCAATTTTTCCATATCTCTAAGAATGGTTCTTACGTTTACATCAAACTTAAACGCAAGTTCTGTAATTGTTATAGTAGAATTCTTTTTCAAAATTTCAAGTATCATTACACTTCGATTATCAGTGACATTATGAAGATTCTTATAAAAGATGATTTGCATGCCACCTGCAATATCTCTAAACTCATAAGAGTTATTTGGATAATTTTTTAATTCATTTTTAATTCTAATAAACCCTGCTCCGTACTTCAACGCAAGAGGCGTAAGAGGCGTAAGAGCAAGTATTTTTTTCACCACTAATAATCTCTAATTTTGAATAATGTAACGAGATAGGTTTAGAGCCATGCTCAGTAAAAACTTGAATTTATAAGCTAATAATATTTTTAGTAGCGTCTTTCTTGTTGGGGCGTAGTTCGGCTCGAACGAAGACTGATGCGACTCTATCATTTAATGATTTTCCCGCTGTCTAATATTTTCCAGTAACCTGTACTTGGTGCTCCAGTCCATTTGAGAATATTTTTTTTACTTAAATTGCGAATATGGTATGTAATGCCGTCTTTGGAAATATTTAATTTCTCAGCAAGCTCCCTTTTAGTTATTTTGTTGTTCTCTTTTATTAAATTGAAAACATTTTCTTCCGGGGTAGTAACTGGGGTAGTAACTGGGGTAGTAACTGGGG
>Ga0307988_1000819_pt1 | contig 19712 bp, 13 predicted proteins | sample EllFjometagen183_FD_203166 | JGI IMG/M metagenome (GOLD analysis project Ga0307988, IMG submission 203166) | Marine microbial communities from Ellis Fjord, Antarctic Ocean - #183 | ecosystem: Environmental > Aquatic > Marine > Unclassified | place: Southern Ocean | collected 2014-10-08 | reverse complement strand
TTCTCCCGCCAGAAAATGCGGTGTTATTCTTCGATAACCTAAAAAACCTCTCTCAGCTTCTGATAGATGGTAGCGCTGATGATCAAATAATGAGAGCTGAGATAGCGAGGGAATGTGGCGAATTCGATGAGTGCAAATCTCTTTTGAGTTCTATTCCTGAAGAGTATGCTTCTGTGTGTTTGCAACTGAGAATATTTGCAGATGAAGGTAATAGGGTGGTGCAGAAAATTAATATGTGAGCACCAACCACTGCGATTTAAAAATGGATAACACTTCAGGAGTGAAGAGAACATATGCTGCAACAAAATTGTTTTAACTATAGGGCTTTTGTGGCCATTAACCTATTGTTCTTGGCCTTGCTTTTGGTAACAGGTTCAGCAATAGCCGATGGGGGTAAGGCAGAAAAAGAATCTCACATAGCCAATACGGTTGTTCAGAAAGTAAGGCAATTTGAAGGCTTGGGTCAGGCGTCTGTTTCTGCCGGAGATCTGGCACAGGCCCTGTTTGATTCATTAGGATCAAAAGCAACCGCCCCCACTTCTGCCAAGTTATTTGCTGATGCAGACAAAAGTACCGATAAAAAGACCAGAGACGTTCAATTTGTGTTTGGTTTAATGGCACTCTCTCTGAATGGGGAAAATAATGAAGCAATAGGACATCTACAGAAATACCAACCACACCTTACCTATATGGACGAGCTTCCAGGTAGTATTGATGTTGGCCGACCAGATCACATAACTTTCATTAACGAGACAGAATCGCAAGCCAACGAAATTTTAAGCTTTGCTTATGCATGGCTCATCAATAACACCGAAGTTACTGTGCCGTACTGGTTTATAAAGCAACAAACAGAAATATTCAATCATGCAACTCCTTTCTGGGGGGCTACCCGTGATGCTTATTTCAGTGTTTGCATACCTACAGGATGGGATCTGTCGACATTGCCGGGATTCAAAGAATTACAGAAAGGGCTCCACGATGCCTATAATCCTGGAGGAGGTTTCCTTGGGTCAATCGCCAATATACGCCATAAGAATATGGAGTTTGCAAAAGGCCTTTTGGCGAATAATCCAAAATATTATCTGCAAAATAGTACTCTTAATGATCGCTTGAAATGGCTAAGTTATTGGAGATATCTAGGACCTTATAATGATGGCGTAGTGCTGCGTATTAATAAAGCAGCAGAAGAGTTGCAGAGCGCTCTTACAAAAAGGTTAACGAATGACGCTTTTTTAAATCCTATAGAATCTGAAGAAGCATCGGCAAAATATATCAATAACCTTATTTCTGATGCTGTGTGATGGTCTTATGAATCATACGAGGAATATATCCGCGAATTGGATGCGAACGGTTGGGAAGATTGGGAAGAACCCTTGGATAGAATGTATGCGTCTGAAATTGTCGGTGGTTATCTTCTATACGAAAAAACAACAGCCAAATTTATTGAATATATAAAATGGCTGTGGAGTTATGAGTCACAAGAGAACAGGCAGACCGTCTTTTCTTTAATGAGTACCGCTGCTGCCAGTAACACACAGGCACTCCGGGAAATGCTAAGACTTAATCTGTTCTATCCTGTGAAATGGGGTGCATTTAATAAATCGCCGTTATTATATGCCGTTCAGTATAATAATTCAGAAAGCTATCAACTTTTAAAAACAATTCCCGGTATGGATACTCTCACCCTCCACGATGAGAATTCCTGGAACTGTAATATGCCAGGAATAGGAAAACGAAATGTACTCACCTATGCCGCAGAAAATGCGGATACACAATTGCTATCCCAGGTGATAACTGATTTTGGGAAGAAGTATGGCACAATGCGAGATACAGACGGAAGAACCATTCTTTCTTATCTTTACAAGAACAAAAAATTATCGAAAGAGGAGCAAGGAAAAGCAATCGCTTTATTCGACGATAACACGCTTGCAGCTCAATATTTCATAGATCAAGGTGATCGAAAAGAAGCGATAATGAACATATTGAAATGACGAATAATGTGCCCCAGAGTGAATGGCGATAAATATGGCGTCCTTGATAAACAACTATATCCATTTTGCTTTGTGTCTTTGTGTTTTTGTGGTACGGCTAATAAGCATATGTTTTTTTTCTGAAAATGTGTCCATTTATCATCATATAGTAATTTACGATTACTTTGCTGTAGCAGGTACATGACAATGTCGAATCAATATTCAACAACTCTGGAAAATTTACGCAATAGGTTGCTTGACCTGACAGCGCGAAATCGGCTGTTAAATTTCAAACCAACTAAGACGGCAAGTTTACGTATTATTGATGAATTGCCTAACCAGTTGGTCGACACCCTGTTGAATGATAAAGAAATGACGTTTAGTGCGGTTTCTGAACCTACACGGCAACAATTAATCGACCATGGCTATATTGTCTTGGATCCTGAAACAAATCTTGAGAAGCGAGTAAAAAAAGATCCTTCAGCTGAAGAGTGGGCCAAATATCTGAACATTAATACGTCATATGAAGTTCCGCATCCCCAAGAAGAAGAGTTGGAGGCAAAGCATACAGACACAGAAATACAAACTTTATTATTTCCCTATGAGTTGGAGACCAGACTACGTAATTTAAGGACGAAGGCAAATACAGCAATACAAGAAACGGGTTCAAACATTTTGTACCTGGCCTTGGGATTCTTGGAATGGCATGATCACGGAAAGAAGTATTTTGCTCCATTATATCTTTTCCCAGCTAATCTTGAGAAAGGAAAGATGCACTCTTCTACAAAAACTTACGACTACATTTTGAGCTCCTCTGGAGAGGGGGTACTCCCAAATCTGTCGCTCCGGGAAAAATTATCAACTGATTTCAATCTTGCGTTACCAGATTTTGATGAAGAGGTGAACCCTGAGGTCTATTTTAAACAAGTCCAGGATTTGTTACTGCAAGAAAAGCTTCAATGGAAAGTTCATCGGTATATTACCTTAACATTGTTGAATTTTGCAAAGCTTTTAATGTACTTAGATCTTGATAGTAGTCGATGGCCAGACAACCTGAATATTACAGAGCATTCGATAGTTAAACGGTTCCTCTCAGGGTACCAGGTAAACGCCGAAGAAGATGAAACCGAATATACACCAGGATTCTCTGAAGAATATGAGATTGATGATATTCCGAACATTCATGATGAATATCCAATCATTGAAGATGCTGATAGTTCACAGCATAGCGCTTTAATTGATGTCGTAAAAGGCAAGAATCTCGTCATAGAAGGACCTCCAGGTACTGGGAAAAGCCAAACCATTACGAATCTGATTGCGGCGTTATTAGCACAAGGAAAAAAGGTTCTTTTTGTAGCAGAAAAACTTGCGGCATTAGAGGTGGTAAAAGGCCGCTTAGATCGGGCAGGGTTGGGTGACTTCTGCCTAGAATTGCATTCCAACAAGACACAGAAACGGAAAGTAATCAATGACATAGCCAATAGAATTGAAAGAAAAGGACGCTACCGTAAGCCTTCAGATATTAGAGCCGATATTACAAGATATGAAGATCTCAAAAAGAGCTTAAGTGACTATGTTGAAGCTATAAATAAAAAGTTCAAAGAGACAGGAAAATCAATCCATGAGATCCTTATGGCTGCAACTCGCCATCGCGAGAATCTTGCTGTTAGTCTCCAGTTAGTACATCCAGATGGCATCAATGCCGATATATATACTCCCAGCAAACAGCGGGAAATCAATGATGACATAGCCATGTTTTCAGATGGGTACGCAGCGTTGATAAGTACTATGTCCGACAAAAACTCTATTGCAAGTCACCCTTGGTATGGTGTTACCAATACAGCTATACAGCTGTTTGACTATGACCAAATCAAATATGCTTTGCTAAATTGGCAACAGACATTGTCTGAACTCACTAAATCTCATTCAACCATTCTTACTGTTTTCTCAGGAAAGCAAGAGGATTTCGCCACAGTTAGCGAGTTTACTGAATTATTAAGCCAACTCAATAAGGTATCAGAATTAAAAGGGAATGAAATCATTGAAGCACTCTCATCCCTGAAAGAAACCAATATTAACAAATTCAGGACATACATTGCGCTCCATTCTGAAATACAAGAATTATTTGAATCATTAGCAAAAACCATAAGCCCTGAATTGTTGAGTGATCTCTCTTTTGTTGATTCTTTGAAAGAAGGAACAGATCAGTTAGAAAAACTGTTCTGGGGTCAAAATACTATTGCACCAGGACAGGCAATAGAGCAGCTAACCAAACTTGAAACTGCATTGTTGGAAATATCAGTACCAAGAAATGAGATTGCATCTAACCTACCGGAGAACATAAGGAACCTGATCAGTTTAAACCATAACGGAATAAAAGAGCTGAAAGATTTTGTTTTAAATATCTCCTCTATAAAGCCGAATTTATTGAAGCACAGGGATGACATCTTTGACAATGACGAGCTAGACGACATTCTCCCCAGGATCGATAGTGAAATTAAGTCACTAAAGAATGCACAGTCAAAATTGAAAGTTGACTTCAAGCTCGATCGTGTACCAAGACATGCTCAATATATCATTGATATACAGAATACTCTAACTTCTGGAGGGCTATTCAAGCTTTTCAGTGGCAAATGGAAAAATGCCAAGAAAGAACTTTTTGAATTTGTAGTTGATCCAAAGGCCAAAGTTAAAGATATCGTTCCTTTATTAGATTTACTGATTGAGTTTAAAAGCAAGGAGAAGAAACTCCTTAATGATCGAGAGTGTAAAACTTTGTTAGGTGAACATTTTGAAGGGTTAGCCACTAACACTACGCCCTTAATTGAACTTCGAGGATGGTATCAGCAAATTCGTCGTTGTTATGGTGTTGGATTTGAACCTAAGGCGGGTTTGGGTAATGCGATACTTGATCTACCAGCACCAGTCTCTCGTGCTGTTCGGTCACTAAAAGAAACAGGTTATATCGAACAACTGAATACTGTTAGTGAAGAGATAACATCCCTCAAATCAGTATTTAAGAAGTTTAAAGAATTTGATCAATCCAATATTGAATTTGTGGGATCTGAGACAGCACTCATCCCTAGTTTGCAGAACGATGTCAAAACTGCTCTGCACGATTGTCAAACGTTGATAAGATCTGTAAACTTTTCAGTATCAGATATTGTCCAGCAGGTAAATTCTCTACAGACCTTAAAAAAGAAAGTTGATGTATGGTTGAAGGCCGATCATGACAACATACTTTTTAATGGTAAGCTGGGTATTAAGATAGGTGTAGGTGTTAAAAATAAAGAAGCTCTATCCGCTGCTCAAAGTACCATACACCTTGCAGAACATGTTAACAACAATCTAGACGATTTCATTGTTCAGCTTATTTACAAGCACCCAGATCCCAAGGTATTCTCAAGACTTAAGACATTAAGTGAAAAGCTTAAAACTTTGTGTGCAAACCATAATAGTGCTTACGATGTTTTTGCCGAAAAAGTTGGCCTTACAATTGCTAACTGGCTTGTTTGTGATGGTGGTTCCATTGAACAATTAATTCATAAGAACGAAAGGGCCTTGTCATGTGAGCAAGAGCTCCAAACTTACTTAGACTACCTTAGAACTCGTAGTAAATTGGTAGGAACCGGTTTTCAGAACCTTGTAAATACCGTCGAACGTGGAGCAATTGCCGTTGAAGACATTAACACCGGATCTCTTGCAGGTATTTACGATGTACTTGTTCGAGAAATATTTGAAGAAGAGCCAATAATAGCGAATTTTTCAGGTGTGACCCATGAATCTTTGCGAAAACAATTCAAAAGCTATGACGAAAAATTAAAATCTTTAAAACAGGCCGATATTGCCTGGAAGGTTGATCAAAAGCCAATTCCACGTGGAAGCAGTGGAGGACGCGTAAGTCAGTATACAGATCTTGTTTTGTTGGAACATGAGTGTGGGAAGAAGACAAGACATATCCCAATTCGTCAATTGGTGAAACGTGCAGGTGATGCACTAGTAGGACTTAAACCCTGTTTTATGATGGGGCCCATGTCTGTAGCTCAATATCTTGAGCCGGGTCAATTCGCCTTTGATGTGGTGGTAATGGATGAGGCCTCCCAGATAAAACCAGAATATGCATTAGGTACGATAGCGAGAGGAGAACAATTAGTTGTTGTTGGTGATCCCAAACAACTTCCTCCAACTAGCTTTTTTGACAAATTAATCAGAGAGGATGAGGAAGACCCCACCGCACTGGAAGAGTCAGAAAGCATACTGGATGCAACGCTTCCAATTTTCAATTCCCGCCGTTTGCGGTGGCATTATCGTTCTCAGCATGAAAGCCTGATCGCATTTTCAAACCATTCTTTTTACAACAGTAATCTGGTTATTTTTCCTTCCCCAAAGAATAAATCTAAAGACTATGGTGTCAAATACACACGCTTAAACAGAGGTTGCTTTATTTCTCGTCGAAATAATCGGGAAGCAGAAGTGATTTCGGATGCTGTGAAAACCCACCTAATCAATTACCCAGATGAAACAGTTGGAATAGTGGCTATGAGCTCAGAACAACGATCTCAAATAGAAAGGGCTGTTGACCTGGCCTCTAAAGAAGACCCAATCTTTAGACAGCTCCTTGAAAAAGATGGTCAACGATCCGAGTCACTTTTTATAAAAAATCTTGAAAACGTTCAAGGTGATGAACGAGATGTCATCTTGATTTCTATGACATATGGACCTGCTGAAGTTGGAGGTAAGGTTTATCAGCGATTTGGCCCCATAAATTCAGAAGTTGGATGGCGACGATTAAATGTTCTCTTCACTAGGTCTCGGAAAAGAATGCATATTTTCAGTTCAATGGATTCTAGCGATATCGTTGTGACTGGAACATCCAAACTAGGTGTTAAGGCTCTTCGTGACTTCTTGCAATATTGTGAAACTGGAAATCTTAATAAGATTTTTGATGACAGTGGTAATCGACCACCGGATAGTGATTTCGAAATATCTGTTATGGAAGCACTAAGCGCACACGGTTTCGAATGTGTTCCGCAAGTGGGGGTCGCAGGATTTTTTATTGATATTGCCGTTCGTGATCCTGGTAACCCAGGCTCATACCTTATGGGAATAGAGTGCGATGGCGCGACATACCACTCAGCCAAATCTGTCCGTGATAGAGATCGACTCCGACAGACAATACTTGAACGTCTTGGGTGGAAAATTCGACGCATCTGGTCTACAGGTTGGTTTAAGGATCCTAAAGGCCAATTAGCACCCATCATAAATGAATTAAATGACCTGAGAACTTTCCCAGTAGTTGATGAAGGGATAGATGTAGAAGATGAGTGTGAGCCAGCTGAGCAGATAGTGGAAGCTGCTGAAGCAGCATCTGATTATGCTCCTGCTCTTCCGAAAGATGTACCTGAACTTGAGAAACAACATGAAGCTGCTATAGACGATTTAGTTGCCGAAGATTTAAGCTTAAAAGAAAAACTCATCAAATATGACTTAGAAATAACAAAAAATTCAGAACTTAACATTCCTGAAAACGGTAAATTGCTGAGGCCAGCAATGTTAGAAGCTCTAATGGAATATTTACCAACAAGCAAATCTGAGTTTCTTGAAGTGATACCATTTTACCTCCGAGAAGCCACCGCCTCTGGTCAGGGACATTATTTAGAGGCAATTCTCGACATTATTACTGCGGAATATGAGTAATATTACTTCGTATTCAACATGTTGAACTAATCACAAGATTTTTTTATGGGAGTTGTAATGAGTGACCAAGAAAAACCATCGCACGAACAAATGAGAGGTGCGTTGATAGATATCGCAGTAGAAAGCTGGAGGTTCTCAAGGCTCTTTCTAAGGCTTTTAAGTAAATTAGATGCTGGTCAAAGCTCACGCTTTATTAATCAACATCGTTTTTATCTGAAACGACTTGATGAGAATCTTAAACAAGCTGAGATTCGTTTAGTTAATGTCGAAGGTCACCCCTATGATCCTGGAATGGCTGCGACAGCACTGAATGCAGAAGATTTTTCTCCAGAAGATGCTTTGGTCGTGGACCATATGGTCGAACCAATCATAATGGGAGAAGAGGGATTAATTAAAACTGGGACAGTAATGCTCAAAAAAGGATGAAACCATGAATAATTACGTAGGGATTGATTTAGGAACCACCAATAGTGCTATTAGCTCTTTTGATGGAGAGAATATCAGACTGTATAAAAGTCCAGAACAAACGGATATTACATCTTCTGCAATTTTCATAGATAAACGCGGCAATAAATTTGTCGGTGCAAGGGCTTATAATAATGCAGCGCGAAATCCAGATAGTGCCGCTGTACTTTTTAAACGTTTAATCGGTACGAGTACACCTATTAAATTGCCTGCTGTTGGGATTACCTTGTCGCCTGAAGAATGTTCTGCTGAAATCCTCAGAACTCTTTTTGGATATCTTTCAGATGACATTCGTAATGATCCAGAAACAGGAACCGTTATAACCGTACCTGCTGCGTTTAACCAGATGCAGAAAGATGCGACAATGTCTGGTGCTGAATTGGCTGGTATTGGAAACGTTGCTCTTATGCAGGAACCAGTTGCAGCTGTTATGAGTGTTATGCAAAAGCGTAAAAGTGATGGAGTTTTTCTGGTTTTTGATCTAGGTGGTGGAACCCTTGATATTGCAATCGCAGAGAGTATTGCAGGACGTGTGAGTTTATTGTCCCATGGTGGAATTGCTATGTGCGGTGGTAGAGATTTTGATCGAGTCCTACTGGATAATGTAGTGAAGTCATGGCTACTTTCCACCTTTGACTTGCCTGATAACTTTACTGATTTTGCAACGTATCCTCAATATAAGCCTCTTATTCGATTAGCGACTTGGGCAGCTGAGAAAGCCAAAATTGAACTATCTGACAGAGATGAATCTATTATTAATCTTGATGAATCCGAATTACGTATTCAAGATGCTTCTGGTGGAGACATGTATCTCGATATCTCCCTTCATCGTACAACTCTAGACGACTTAATTGCTCCAAAAGTTGAAGAGTCTATTGAAGCAGCTCGAGAAGCCATGGAAAAAGCAGGGATTAACCCTCATGATGTTGAACGGATTGTTTTCGTTGGTGGCCCAACTAATTATCAACCGTTGCGTGACAAAGTAGCTTTTGAGTTGGGTATCGCAGCTTCTACCGATGTGAATCCTATGACTGCAGTTGCAGAAGGTGCTGCCGTATTTGCTGAGTCGATAGACTGGAGTTCCCAAAGCAGAGGACGTAAAAGTTCAAGAGGTGCAATCAAGGCAGGTGGAAAGTTAAATGTTAATTTTAACTTTATTGCACGTACTCCAGAAACAAAGGCTAAGATTGCAGTGAAGGTTCTCGATTCTAATGACAAAGGAGCAGAGCTACAAATTGATAGTCTTGACACTGGATGGTCTTCCGGAAGAATTGCGCTGGAGAACGGTTTAATGCTTGAGGTTATACTTGCTTCGCCTGGAGAAAATGTTTTTAAGGTCTTTGTGTTTGACGCCAATGGTGGTCCGGTGAAGCTTGAGGAGGATAAGATAATTATCACTCGAACCGCCGCTTCAATTGATGCTATTCCGGCATCGTCTTCAATTGCTTTTGAAGTTCTAGACAAACTTGGTGGCAGACCCATTTTGCAGTATTTAATAAAGGAGGGCGACTCGCTACCTAAGAAAGGGACTGAAATTTTTAAGGCAGGTGAATCCTTACGAGCAGGTGGAAGTGGAGCATTAAATTTTAAAGTATGGGAAGGAGAAATAGAAGATCCTGTCACTGATAATCGTTTTGTTGGAGCGATGTCTATAACAGGTTCAGATTTTGACGAAGGGGTAATTAGCGCAGGAGCAGATCTTGTTTGCGAATATGAAATTCAGGATTCTGGCAATGTTGTTTTTGAAGTGTCAGCTCCCAGTGTCGGAAGTGTTTTCCATAGTGGGAGAAACTTTTATTCACGGCAGGTGGGAGAAATAGATTTTTCCGATGCTTCAAAACAGGTTGCAGACGAAGCAAATGGGCTTCAACATCGTATTGATGCAATGGCTGAGAAAGTTAACAATCCCAAATTGGATAAAGCAAGCCAAAAAATAGAGCAAGCGGCATCAATTCAAGATGGAGAGACAGATCCTGAAACAGCTAAACAGGCAATGGATGATGTCCTTGAAGCCAAAAAACTTCTTGCCCAAGTGCGTAAAGAACACCTCAAAGATATTCGCCAACTTGATCTGGACAGTTGTGTCAGCTTTTTTGATGGACATATTCGTGAACATGCTAGATCAACAGAGGCGAATTCTTTCGACAATTTATGTAGGACAGCACAAGGATCTATTGATAATAATAGGTCAGATTTTGAGAATCATCTTGATGAGTTACGAGGGCGCAACTTTCAGATACTATGGCGTCAAGATTGGTTCGTCGTAGATCGTTTCAAAATGCATACAGAAGAAGGGTATCATTTCCCTGACAAAATCAAACACGCTGAGCTTGTAAAGATTGGAACTGAAGCATTGAAAGCTGATGATTTTGACAAGCTACGTCAAGTAGTTGCCGAATTAGCTGGCTCTCGGATGGGGGCAAGTGCCGATGATGATATGATGATGACAGCAAATATTGTACGAGGATAAGACATGCCACTTGAAGCTTGGTTTCCTATTGGTTTTATTTTTCCGTCTGAAAAATGTAGTCGTTTACCATTGTACGAGGGCGTTGACTGGCAGATTTATGCAGTGGAAGGAACAGAGCATATTCTTGTTGCCAAAGATTCGCTTGTGCAACAATGGTTTTCGTCAAAATTAATCTCGGAAGGATTGTTTGAAAGTTTTCAGTTTGGTGACGAAACCTATTGGTCTTACTCCAGTAGCGCTGATTATTTTTTGTCGCCGTTATCGCAATGTCCATCACCGGATGATAAAACTCAGGCACTTGCTTTTGCTGATGCACTAAGAGCCACTCGAGCCATAGATATAGAAAGTTCGCTGCATGATGCTATATATATAGAAAAACTTTCTCGTTTACTCCCAGCAAAGACATTATCGCCATTTGTTGATGACGATGTTGTGTTGGGCACTTGGCTTACCGGTGGCGTTGAAGTGTCTGTTAACTCTTTCAGGCGAGTTAGCACTATTATGAATTGGCTGGCCCCTGAGTCCATTGAAGAGATCATTAAGCGGTCAGATGTACAATTGACCGATACTTTTGAGCAGGAGGTGTCGGGGGAACCAGTTGGTCAGGATGGAATCGTAAAAGAACCTTTTGAACTTGCTGGCAGGTCAGGACTGGAGTCCTTTCTTAATGAGCATGTCATAGATATTATCGTAAACAAATCTCGTTATAAAGCCCTGGGGATTTCTTTTCCTTCATCGGTCATATTACATGGCCCCCCAGGTTGCGGTAAGACTTTTGCAATTGAACGGCTGGTAGAATATTTAGGCTGGCCGAGTTTTGAAATTGAAGCATCCAGTGTCGCCAGTCCCTATATTCATGAAACGAGTAAAAAGGTAGCTGAGGTGTTTGAAAAAGCTATGGCGAATGCACCTAGCATCTTAATTATTGACGAGATGGAAGCATTTCTTTCGGATCGTCAAGCAGGAGGGACAGGAAGTCACCGAGTTGAAGAGGTAGCTGAATTCCTTAGGCGTATTCCTGAGGCCAATAAAAATGATGTTTTGGTTGTTGCAATGACCAACCATATAGATATGATAGATTCAGCCATACAACGACGAGGCCGATTTGATCATGTCGTAAAAGTTGATATGGCCTCTGAGCAAGAGGTACTTTCTTTGATTGAGCACCTGCTGGAAGAGTTGCCTGTAAAGGACGATGTGGAACCTAAAATACTGGCTAAAGAATTACAAGGCCGACCACTTTCAGATGTAGCATTTGTGGTGCGTGAGGGCGCCAGGTTAGCCGCTCGTTCTGGAGTAAGTAAACTTAATCAAGCAAGTTTACTTAAAGCTCTTGAGTCCACGCCAGCCAGAAATGTGGAAGATCAGCCAAAAAGAAAAATTGGCTTTTAATATAGAGCTATTGGAACGTTAATATGGCAACAATTTCAAATAACAATAATGGACAGAAAGGATTCGCAAGTCTTAACTCTTTGGCTTCTGATGTCACCAAAGATATCACTGACGCATCTCGTTGTCCCAAATGTGGTCATGTTGATGAGAGTGACGGGCAGGAGTGTGGAAAATGCGGCATTATTTATTCGAAATATAATGGTCCAGCCTGGAAACCGGGCACTACGCTAACTACGCCAACACCGAAAGCCACACCATCTACTCCAACTAAATCAGGGACAGCAAAGAAAACAACTCCGAAAAGCAACACTAGAAAACCACAAAGTTCTGGAGGGGTAGTATTATGTGATGATACGAACTGTTTTGGTGTTGTTGGTAGTAATGGTATTTGTAAAAAGTGTGGAAATAAATCTGCGACCAACCCTCCTCAGAAAAAAACGACATCAAATAAACAATCAGAAACATCGTCACAGAAATCAGCAGGTAGGAAGCTATGTAGCGACGGAAGATGTATTGGTATAGTCAATAATGATGGGCGGTGTTCAGAGTGTGGAAAATCTGCGGACGAAATTAGTGATAGCACCAAAGTAGGAAGTAATACCACTAGTACAATTTCTTCTTCAAATAATGAAGGAGGTGGTTGGGGGAAAACATTGGGTGGTGGTTGTTTAGGGATAGCTGTACCATTTATTGTGTTAGTTCTTCTTTTTTCATTTATTATAGACTCTTCTGAAGAAGATAAGACATCGTCCTCCCAGAATAAGCCCCCCGTTTATGCACCATCACCATCTGAACCTTCTCAGAGTAAGCCAAGAGTTACAGCAAATCCGACACCAACATCTTCAAGTAAAAGTACAAAAACAAATTTGGAAAGCAAACCTCCGGTTGGCAAAAACAATGTTCTAAATCGTGCCCAAATGCGATATTGCCTTTCTGAGAAAATTCGCCTTGATAGCATGGAAAACTTTTTGGATAATTATTCTGACCAAGAAGTTGATTGGTTCAATCGGGATATTGGCGATTATAACAGTCGATGCAGTGAATTCCGTTATAAGCAAGGATCTTTGCAAAGTGTACGTAAAAAAGTTGAGGTAAATCGTTGGAGTCTTGAACAAGAAGGTAAACAGCGAGTACAATCTTGGCGAACAGCTTCTTCTCAGTCAAAAGTGAAGAAATCATCCACTCCTAAGCGCCAACCTGATCAACTGGTGTTAAGTATTCAAAAGCGCTTAACAGAGCTTGGTTATAAACCTGGACCAGTTGATGGTTTAATGGGGCGAAAAACTGCTGATGCTATCGGAGTATTTCAGAGTGATATTAAGATTTATGCTGATGGGCAGGCTACTCAAGGATTATTGGAAATTTTGAACCAATGGAAATCCACTAATGCCTCCAGGACTAAAAGTAAGGCTACCAATAGTTGTTTAACCCATTCGGATTGCTCTGATGGATATCTTTGTGATATGGATATCAACCAATGTATTTCATCGGTCAAATGGAATCAGAAATACAAAAATGACAAACATAGGGCAATAACGACCAATTCTAGTTCCGATTCATTTTTATCAGACGCGGAAAGAAACTCTATAGAATCAGCCTGTTCATATATGGCTTCTAGTGGCCCAGGTGCTTTTAATAAGTGCATGCAAAAGAAAATTAAAGAATTGCAACAGTATTCTAATGTGAATTTTTCAAGAGTATCCAATTCAGAAAGAAACTCTATAGAATCAGCCTGTTCATATATGGCTTCTAGTGGCCCAGGTGCTTTTAATAAGTGCATGCAAAAGAAAATCAAAGAATTGCAACAGTATTCTAATGTGAATTTTTCAAGAGTATCCAATTCAGAAAGAAACTCTATAGAATCAGCCTGTTCATATATGGCCTCTAGTGGCCCAGGTGCTTTTAATAAGTGCATGCAAAAGAAAATTAAAGAATTGCAACAGTATTCTAATGTGAATTTTTCAAGAGTATCCAATTCAGAAAGAAACTCTATAGAATCAGCCTGTTCATATATGGCTTCTAGTGGCCCAGGTGCTTTTAATAAGTGCATGCAAAAGAAAATCAAAGAATTGCAACAGTATTCTAATGTGAATTTTTCAGGAGTATCCAATTCAGAAAGAAACTCTATAGCATCAGCCTGTTCATATATGGCTTCTAGTGGCCCAGGTGCTTTTAATAAGTGTATGCAGAAGAAAGTCAAAAAGCTTAAAGGCTACTAGAAAAACAATTTGTGACATTATGGAGAGGAATTGTAACTTATTGAATTGGAGAACAATCATATAACAAATATTTATGGAAAATAATAATGAAGATTTCCATCAGAAATGGTGATCATAGCAAAACAATTATCCACCAAAATCCTTTTTATCTTTTAGATGTTACTACTCGCGATAACAGACGTAGTATTGTGGGAGCGGCAGAAGAAAAAAGTTTAATTTTGGATGAAGAACTTTGCAGCAAGGCAAGATCCGATCTAACCAACCCAAGGAATAGATTATTTGCTGAAATTTCCTGGTTGCCAGGCATCTCACCTAAACGTGCAAAAGATGCCGTCAAATTGCTTGATGATCATCCTGAAGTAATAAAGTCGCAACAAAATGTCCCTCCGTTGGCTTTAGCAAACCTTCTGGCAGCAGCCTTTGAGAGAATAGGTTCCGCAACTGATTCTATGGAATGGGCAGTATGGATCGATCTATTAGCAGAAACAATTGAAGAAATTGATCTCGATGACATTGTCCGAGATATCAACGAAGATCGTGCTATCTCAGGATTCCCGAAAATTACATCTTTCAGTGATGTTGAAGCAGCAGTAACAGAACGCAAGCTATACTACAAAAATACAATAAGGGGGGCTTTGAATAGATTACCATCCGACAAACTTGTTGAAGTCGTAACCGATGTGGTTGAAGAAGCCACCGAAGGTGGTGAGATACATGCGTGTTCATTGATAAATGATATTGTTGATAGCTATGAAACAGAGGCTCAGAACTTCCTTATCCAAGAATCAGAAAATGTCATTAAACTCGTCGAATCAGCAACATTAGCAGCGTCCCGAGGTTTGCATGATCGTGTGCCCTCATTACTGAATAAAATTGATCAGACTGTCCGGAATTGGGATACTGTTGCCCAGCCAATTCAAGTTATCAAAAAAAGTCAGGGCTTAAATCATGAAATGAGTTCGGACTTAGCACACACGATTAGAAATTTGGGTATCGATCTGTTCAATAAATACGATATGATCGATGCGGCAAAACAAATGACAGAAACTCTGCTGGTTGTTTTTGCTGAATTACCAGAAGTTGTAGAACGACTTGATGAAGATGTTAGTGCTATTGAAGGGATTGCTTTTGATCGTACTGAAGCAAAACGTAAAGAGGAACAAGATGCAGATAAACGCGCGAAAGAAATAACATATAGTGCTGAAATTGGTGCACTTGTAAAGAAGACATTAGCAATCTCCCCCAAAGGCGTTCAGTGGAAGCACACAACTATTCCTCTTGAGCAAATAACCCGAGTCCGATGGGGGGCTACCAGGCACTCTGTAAATGGCATTCCAACTGGAACTACCCATACAATATATTTCGGAGATAACCAGCGCCTAATGCATGTCGAGACTAAAAAAGGAGCTATTTACAACGCCTTCATCGATAAATTATGGAAAGCTGTGTGTGTACGTATCTGGATAGAAATGTTACAGGAACTCAAGCAAGGGAAACGTCTTCGTTTTGGAAATGCAACAGTGGATGATAAAGGGGTAGAAGTCACCAAAACCGGTTTTTTCTCATCTGGTGAGAAAGTATACGGTACTTGGAGTCAACTCCAAACTTGGAGTGCTGATGGAAGCTTTGTGGTTGGAATTAAAGGTGATAAAAAAGCGTACGCAGCAATGTCCTATCAAGATATTGATAATGTGCATATTCTTTCTGCGGCTATTGGTGCTGGATTTAAAAATAGCGTGACAAGGCTTAGTGAGATGTTTGACTGAGTCAATCTTAACTAAGGGAGGTGCTTTATGGGATTCCTGTCGAGTATATTTGGGAAAAAAGAAAATCCGTTGGATGAGGCGTTTAGAGCAGTAGGGAGATTGATTGAAGATGAGGACTACCAAAATAGTCTGATGAATGATGTCATACAGACTGTAGTCTTGAACGGAGAAAGTGTTGACAAAATCCCAGGTGCCACTGGTGATTTTGGGTTTGACAAAAATAATCCTATCCCAGTCAATGGATCAATAGGTGAGCTTGCCTACCTTTCACACCTCGAGACTAATCAAGGTGAGAAGTTCTTGGCATATCTTTTTCTTGAATTTATACCACCCTCGACGAACAAAATTAGCACCCGAAGGATTTCACGTCGGTTCACCAAAACAGTTCAGTGGCTTTACTAAATATTGCGAAAATTTCCCTTATGATTTCTCTGAAAAGAAAGCGTCTATGCGAGAAAATGGCTTATCTATAGCGTATATTCCGTTAGGAAATATCATACCCCAAATTGAAGATAAGGCTTTCAAACGGTCTATTGCACATAATGCGAAAATTGAAATTATTAAAGGTGTATTAACCAGTTTCCAAACATGAGAGATATATGAAAAAACAGGCTAAACTGTTTTTCGAAAAATCTGTCGACTCCCTTGTATAATCGACAAATCATTTCGATAGCCCATGGGATAGAGGAAGAAAATGGCGGTTCTAATCTTACTAGATCGTGCGGTTGACTTATTACCCAAATCAATAATCCTTCATAAGGGAGGTCATATTCGTGAATCCTATGACCAAATAGACAATTGCCAACGTGTTAACCATAATATCTTCTATCTATGGTCGGACGGCATGTGATCAAAACCCCATCATACCCAACACCTTCCTGTTTTTACAACCTCATGATTTATCAAAAGTTATGGAGACAATATGGAATTTAGTTTAGAATTTAGCAAGAGAATGATTGAAGCTGCAGAGTGCTTAAAATGTGATAACCTAACAGGAGGAAAACCGGAGGCTGAAAGGGCTATTCTGTACCTCTGTTTAATATCTTGTGAGATATCAATAAAAGCCCTTCTCGAAAAAGCCGGTTATAATGTAATACCAGATATAAAAAATGTCTCCCACAGTTTCAAAAAATTGATCAAATTGCTTTGCACCTGTGATTTCAAGGAGGGTACCATAGATGGCACCGCAGCAAGGTTACTCTCCATATCCGCAACCCTGACCCCCCAACAGTGCCCAACAACTGTTGGACATGTGTTAAGTTTTGAAGAAACCAGTGCATCTATATACCCAAATCAAATAAGATACGGCGAGATAGTAAGTCACTACCCGGCAAGCTTGATGCTTGAGTGTGCTATTGCAGTCCATAAATGGGCAAGTGAACACATAGAAATGATCAAGCGGAAGGAAAGTTAACGTCTATCATTAGAGTAGGTTGTCACAGAAGGGGGATCCAGGATGAGGTGGATTCTTTTTGGCTCTCCGGGTAGCAGCTTTGTGCTTTTGCAGTACATTGTTTCTTTCTATGTAGGAAGGCAAATCGCTACGCATTCTTTCTTGTCCGATCATTCTGATCTCCTTGTCTTTTGTTGAAAAAACAGGACATGTCGACAAAGTTGAAGAAACGTCAAATGTTATGCATAAGGTATCTATATATGAAGAACCATTTCATTTCGAAATTCAGGATGAGGGTGAAGGGGAATATTCAATCCAATTTTATGATCAAGAAAATGGGTTAATTCATACTTGTGAGCAATACTTTGCAAATGAGAGTTTGGCGACAAAAGCTGCTGAACAAATATTACCACAATTTAATGAGTATATGTACAAGCTGAATGAGATTACGGAAAGTTCCATTGGAAAGGACGTAACAAGCTATCATGAAGGAGAAACTAAAACAGGTATAGTGCTTGATGTGGTTAGCTCCGGCAACCGTAAAGGCGTTATTGTTGAGCACAAAAGGACAGGTGAGACTATTGAGTACGAAACTAATCGTTCTGAGTTTTTTGTTTCTGCTGAATGTGTAAGGTTTCCAATTTATCAGGTAATTATCGTGATGAGGATGTATTGATGAATATATAGCCTCCCTAAAATTCCCGAAACAGTCAAAAGAACCACCATTCTTCAAAGATGTAAGGGAAGACGGATACCACATCTTCAGCCGAAAGAATGTCAATAAGCCAAATTACTATCCTGATGAATTACCAGATTATCCTGTTATCAATTTAAAAGACCTAAAGGAAGATGATCGAATAACTATCTGTAATCAGCGGTTTACTTTCCAGCCAAAATCATCGGAATATTTCCCATCATTTTCATCGCCATAAAAACCTGCAAATGACCTTGAGAAAGAGTTTATTTGTCAAAATGGATATTCTTCTATATTTTTCTTTGTATTTCCTTCTTTTTCTTTCTTCAATAATCAGATAAAATCGTTAAGAGGCGAGTTTATCAAAAACAAAGGTCTTACAGATTTACCCTGAAAGTTTTCATCTTGCGGGCTAACACAGAGCCAGAGGTAAATTGCAGCTGAATCTACAGCGCATTCTCTTGATTCTCTTGTAGCAACGGCATTTACAAAACTTCCAGGCCAAGGTCGGTTGGACTGAACAGAGGTGCTCATATCGGGTAACAAGAGTCTGCAGTAAATTCAAATTCAGGCAAATGCAGCAACAACGCATGGCATTTTTTTCATATTGACCATGGATGGGGTTGTTTGACCTTTGCTCGTTCCTGCGGGTTTTTATCCGCTGTTTTTGCTGGTTTTTAGACCGCTGATTACAAACTATCAGAGTCTTCTTCAAAATAGGCTCTGGTATGGATATGCATGTTGATGGTGGCTATGTTGATCTTGAAGTTGAACTGGTGGAAGACGATACTATCATGGCTGTGATCCTAACTGATTTACCAGAAGAATTTGCATTGAGTAATGGTGATAGCATTGATCTGTTGCTTCCTGTGACAAACATTTTGTATTATTTCGGTAATAAAATACTTCCTAATTGTCGTAAGTTGACATGAAAATATCGTATAGTGCCGTGCGTTTGCTGTTCTATTGCGTCGTGACATTTGGAAAATATTTTTAGCATAAAATCTATAGTGAGGAATTCTTTTACCACGCCTCATCTCTGAAGCAATAGGGTCGGACCAAGGTAACTAACTGTTTTATTGTTACAGTATGCTGAAAAACTCCCTGTTTTTACTCTTAGAAACTCCTTTTTAACCCTAAAAAGAACCTTCTAAGGAATTAGAGACGATATTGAAGAAAGCTTCAGCTTTTTACAATACACTTTTTGAGGATAAAAACAGTACTCTAAGGCCAAACAATAACGATTTCTTTTGATTTAAATGTCAGCCATTCAGGATGATACTTTTGATGGTGTTGACCATTATGACATCATGTCAGCATTGATTCGTTGTGGAATGGTCATATGAAGAAAGTTGCTACAATCGGGGGACATATTTCTTTATAGGGCCTGAATAAAAAAACGCACTAGGTGTTTTAAAGATGAGCCGGTGCGTGGTTTGAAATGGTTGAGTACAATACCCAGCCAAAAATGGCTGAAAGTCAGTGATACTATAAGAAAACGGACCCCTCGTAAAGCGTAGGCCATCAGTTCGATTCTGATTATCGGCTCCAATGATTTCAGCACCTTAAGTCGTCTTCTAGACAACCTTGCAACCTTGAACTTTCCTTTGGTTGCACATAGAGTGCGTTTTTGACCAAAAAAATCT
>Ga0307988_1000818_pt1 | contig 19729 bp, 10 predicted proteins | sample EllFjometagen183_FD_203166 | JGI IMG/M metagenome (GOLD analysis project Ga0307988, IMG submission 203166) | Marine microbial communities from Ellis Fjord, Antarctic Ocean - #183 | ecosystem: Environmental > Aquatic > Marine > Unclassified | place: Southern Ocean | collected 2014-10-08 | reverse complement strand
TAATTCCTTTGAGCTCGGGCTTCATGTGCTTCTCCTATATTATGTGATAAATACCTTAATTCTTCATCGACGCAGACGCAGCAGGCGACCGCAAGGGTCGCCACTACATCAAAAAAACGTCATTTGCAAAATAGTGAAAGGATCATCCTGTCTGACTAGTTAATGATCTATTTTGCGGCTGTTTATCCTTTTCATTGGCTGACGCTCAAGAGCCCAGAGGGAACTTTAGCCCTTTGACATTTGTCTTTATTTTGTAAATTTGCGTAGCACAGGTGGCGAAAATTGTCTGCATGTCATCACCACCGAAAGCAGCGCTTATCGGTCTGATCGGGAAATGAATAATCCCGATGAATTCACCTGTGCTATCGAAAATCTGGAGCCCCATCAGCGTCGCCACATACAGGTTTCCGTTCTCATCGATAGTCATTCCATCAGCGCCGGTAATAACAGCCTCCTGCTCACGCTGTCCGGGAGCCACTCTGAGTATCGCGAAATCGTGTCTGTTTGCAAGGGTTCCGTCATCGTTGACATCATAGGCAAATACAATGTTACCACGGGTATTATTTATATAGCAGGTCTTGCCGTCCGGGCTCAGGAGGATACCATTCGGGAGCTCTATAGCTCCAGGTTCGACTACTCGGATAACAGTGCCATTTGGTTTTTTGTAAAAGACCGAACGTCCCGGCTGCTTCTTCTCAAGGCCAGGAGTAAACTGAGGATCGGTGAAATAGATACCGCCTTTTCCGTCTACGACGAGGTCATTAGGCCCATCCACACGGACACCCTCAAAAGTATTTGCCAGTGTCTTCAGCACACGGCCTTTCGGGCTCATTTCCACAATGCGGTGGCCGAACATATCACAAACTGCAAGGTTGCCGTTCCCTAAAGGCATCAGGCCGTTTGTCTGCATGTTTGTGCTGATAACAGTCATGCTGCCGTCAGGGTCCATCCTGATAGTGTTGCTTTTTTCAGGACTGCCAGCAGCAAAACCCTTCGCGAACCACATATTTGAGAAATACAGACGGCCATCGATCCAGACCGGCCCCTCACTGAAATTGAGCAGCGGTTCCTCAGTCTCTCCGTCATGGACAAGCTCAACCCTGGAATCCGCAGGAATAATCTTATGAAATTCCTTCATGCGCGCGCTGTATGCTGCTTGACGTTCACGTGACGGTGGCCAGACAACTGTCAGCATATCGCAGCCTTTTACGCCGGTGACATCCTTATGAAGCATTGTTGCGGGAAGATAGGTAAAGGAGTTTTCTGTCAACTGATTGGCATTGAGAGGATTAACATCCTCAGCGCTTCCTCTGAGAACAAGCGAAAGCCTGTCTTGCTGCTGATTGTGGAATGAAGTTTCATGTCCGGGCTCTGCACTCTTGAATACTAGCTGCATGTTCATGCCGCCAATCATGCGCGACTGCATCGTTTGAGACTGCATTGAGAAAAACTGCAGGTCATGGAAATTGAATACTTTATTATTAGGCACAGTCGGGGCTGTTGTAAATGCAAAGTTCTCTGCTTCAGGAGGAGGAACACCGCCTGCTTTTTCAATATAGTCAGCTCTCGGCGGGCAGTAAACCTCAATAAACTCAGCGCCGTCCTCCATCGCCTTAACCGCATTATCAGAACCGGCCTTGAGGTAGATGAAATCATTTTGCGGAGTACTCGTCCAAGTCGTCGTTTTTACACTGCCATACATGGGGACAAAGTCTTCACCCGCCATCTGGCCAACTAATCCCTTACGCATCAGCATAAAACGTTCGCTTGTGCCGATTGATTCCCACAGGATTTCGCTAATGGGCTCCATAGTGACTAGGGCAACCATGACACCCCGTGTCCAGACCACTTTCGCGGTCACACCTGACGCAAGGGTAATTTCAGGCGCTGTGTCAAGAGACCCCAGAAGCCCCGGTTCGACATTGCCGATAACAGCGGTTTCGGGTATGTCTGCGTCCTGAATTTCCACAGCAATCGTCTCAGCCAGCGAATCGTTTGCTGTTTTCCATGCAGGCTCTTGAGAGCAGCCAACAATTCCTAAAATGAATGCCGGAAGCAGTATCAGCATTGTTTTATAAACATTTATCTTCTTACAAAGCATTGTCATTGCTGTGTCCTCCAGTAATTTATTACATCATGTTCCGTTAAAAGGCTCCGGTGCAAAACTAAATATATAGAAAATGTGTTTACTGCTGCACTGTATGTTTTTGATAATTGACAGAATTATAGTATAATTAAACAAGCAATTAAGTATCGCCTGATATTGCATCGAAGTCAAGATATAAGAGGAACTCTGATAAAATGTACAAAAGACAACACATTTTAATTACTATTTCTCTGTTTGTATTCATGATAATTCCCTTTTTCACCCTAGCAGTTCAGGGCGCATTGTTTATCGACAGCAGTCTGGGTGAAACCGCTTTTCAGCAGGGAAATGAAAATGTCAACGCAGCATTGCCGGGCTCGCTTGCGGGTTTTGCCATATATAGTGATGACACTGAAGGTTTCGACGCCGCCCGTATTGAGTTCGCATATGATAATGAAAAACTATCCATTCATAAAAATCTCACACGGCCATCAATACCGTCAGACACGTATAACATTAATGGTAGAGTCAACCTGAGCCTTGACCGGGAATTGAATCACTTCGAAAAGGGTGATGGTGCGCTTGCTTCGATCACGGAAAGCAGTTCACCGGGAAACTACGCCCTGACCGTAGTGCGCCGCAAGCGCGGAGCTGCTACCGAGGGCCCCGGACTGCTCTGTCTCGCCGTGTTTAAGCTCTCTGAAACAGTATCACGCAACGACACCCTTTCTGTCGGTGTTAAGGTTACATTGTCAGCTCAGGATGGCATTATTCGTGAAACATACGAGAGATCAGTAAGCATCGCGATTACAAAAGCTGAGATCAGTCTACTCTCCCCCAAAAGCGGGGATGTTCTCACACCGGGCGAGGCATTTTCTGTCAGCTGGAAGAGTATTCATGCAGAGAATCACACGGTGAATATCGACTTTTCAGATGATGCCGGAGAAAACTGGACAGCTATTGCTGAAGATATTGCTGTCAGTGACGGCGACGTTCTCTTGAAGGCCCCGCTTCTCGAAGGAAATGAGGCCCGTATCAGACTGACATTGTTCGACGAATGGAAGCAGCCCATTGGAACACCGCAAATTGTGCCCGTCACTCTTGAGCATAACACAGCTCCGGCAATCATTGGCGAGGCTACAGGACTGAAAGACGGCAGTGTCGGGATCACGTTTTCAATTAATGATAATGAGGGTGATGTTGTCACCGTCAGCGGGGAATATTCCTGCGATGGAGGACAAAGCTGGAAAGCTGCCACGCTTTCAGGGCCGCGTTTGTATCAGAAGGATCACTACAACAGAGGCGCTGTCAGCTGGCTGAGCTGGCCCGATTTACCAGCTGAGTATCAACAGGCTGTTCTTTTAAGGATAACGCCCTCAGATCGCAGCGAGGGTGATCCCCTGCTTTTCGGCCCCTACACTATCGATAACACAAACGGCAGCGTCAAAGGCTCATTTCATCGCTCAGCGCCCGGAGATGTTCCCATTCTCGCATTTCATAATATTGAATTCAACCGTTATGACAATGCTAAACTGTCCCTGACTCCCGGCATGTTCGAGCGTATTATCGAGGAATTTGAGGATTTCGGTATCGAAACACTATCCATGAAACAGTATATTGACTATATCGAGTTCGGAAAACCCATTCCAAAGCACTCGGTACTGCTGACCCTTGATGATGGTTACCGTCCTTTGTACTCCCGCCTGTTCCCAATACTAAAGGCTCACAACTGCAAGGCGAGCATTGGAGTAATAACTGCCAAACTCAATCACTCGGAATATCTGAGCAAAAACCAGGTAAAGATTATGCATGATTCCGGCCTTGTCGATATCCAGAGCCACTCGTGGAACCTGCATCGGATGGATAACGGTGTTTCTATGGTTGAGCAGCAACGGAGCGAGTCTCTTGCAATGTATAAATTCCGTCTCATCAGCGACCTGTCATATTCATACAATGATATTTTCTCCATTACAGGCGAGACACCTGTTGCATTTATCACCCCCTATGGCCGTGGTAACAACACTGTGGAGGCTACAGCACATGAGGCCGGTTTTCGATCCATGTTCTATATCGGCAACAACGCCACAAACCGCTTTGGCGATGATAAGTACAAGCTCAACCGTCTCAGCATGGACCGCCCAATGTCAAAAGTTGCCCCGAAACTGTTGTCTCTCGGCTATTATTCAAGCGAACCCGCGTCAGGCATTTCCCCTCTTTCAGGGCATAAAACTGAAGGCAGCTTACCGGAAATCGTACTGAGCAGCAAACTTCCCGGCCAGGTGCTTTTTTCCTCTCCGGCAATCGGCCCTGATGGTTCCATCTATATTGGATCATGGGACAAACATCTGTACTGCCTCGACACAAACGGCGCTGTGCAATGGTCACAGGAGACCAGCGGCGGCATTGTCTCGTCTCCCGCAGTAGCAAAAGATGGCACTGTCTTTGCCGGCTCCTACGACCGCTATCTCTATGCCTATGACCAGGACGGCAGGAGGAAATGGCGTTTGGACTGCTGGGACCCGGTCTTTTCCTCTCCGGCAGTCGCCCCTGACGGTGCAGTATATATCGGCTCCACAGACGGTGGTTTCCTGGGCGGCACCCGTAACGGATCAATCACGTTTAATTACCGTACGGGTGATATGGTGATTTCTTCGCCATCCATCGGCCCTGACGGCACCATCTACACAGGCACCTGGAACAACACCATGATGGCGTTCAATCCAGACGGTTCGTTAAAATGGCAGAACCGTGTGGAATCTGCAATTGAATCCTCCCCTGCTCTCGGCGCGGAGGGCCAGGTCTATTTCGGTACTATGGACGGAAGGCTGTTTGCTCTCGACAACAGCGGTGAAACCCTATGGAGCTCTGAACTTCCCGCAAGAATTGACTCATCCCCGGTGGTTGGCATGAACGGTGAAATATACATTGGCTGTTCGGATGGCGCGCTGTATGCATTCTCAGAAGATGGCGGCCTGCTCTGGAAATACGACAGCGGCGGGGCGATTGACTCCACACCCGCAATCGACGAACTCGGCCGCATCTATTTCGGCTCACGTGATGGTTGTATCTATGCGCTTGAGCCGGACGGCGCCCTCGCCTGGCGTTTTATGACAGGAGGATTTATCGATTCATCACCGACAATATCCCCTGACGGTATCCTTTACGCCATCTCATCCGATTCCTATCTCTATGGCTTCGATATCGGCAGCCCTCTCGCCAAAAGCTCCTGGCCGAAATTCCGTGGCAACATCGCCCAAACCGGTATCTCAGATTATTTCACGCAAACGTCAAAGCCAACTGTTCCGATCCAGGCCAATGAAGATGCAGTCCCCCATGAGTTCCGGCTGAACGCCCCATTCCCAAATCCCTTCAATCCCGAGACGGTAATATCCTATGAACTACCAGCGAAAACAGCGGTAACACTTTCAATATATAATGCGTCCGGCCAGCTTGTCGATACACTCGATCAGGGTGTTATGCCGAAAGGCGGGCACTCGACAGTCTGGAACGCTACTGACATGCCGAGCGGACTGTATTTCATCACGCTTTCGGCGGGCGTGTTCAGGGCAACAAAAAAAGTGACGTTGATGAAGTGAGATAGGCACAATGAAAGTTATCATTAAAGTAATTATATTAATCTGTTTAGTTTCCCTTTTCGGGAAAAATATCCCGGCGCAGAAGAATCTTGATTACAAAATTTTCAACCCAAATTTTTCAACAATCAACGATTATGCGGAAAACGGCCATTATGTATGGTGTGCTCTGAAATCCGGTGTGTTAAGAATTGACAAGCGGGACAATAGTTTTGTTCGATATACTGTCAAAGACGGTTTGTCGAACAATTATGTCAACAAAATTTTCGCAGCATCCAATGGTAATGTATGGTGTCTGACTATTCAAGGTATATGTCGTTTCGATGGTAAAAACTGGACCGCATACTGTACCGAGCAACCTTTATGTATTTATGCGGCCAGAAACATGATTGAGGATTCAAGTGGAAGGATGTGGTTTGGAAGCGATTTCGGGTTTGCTATGTTCGACGGTGAAAAATGGCATGAATATTATGCCCCTGACACGCTGCCGGGCAATCGAACGTTTTGGATTATTGATGACTCGAAAAACATTCTGTGGATTGGCACTGACAAGGGGATTGTTTCTTTTAACGGCGCTGAATGGCAGCAGTACAGAAAGAATTCGCTCAGCACGCGGGAAGGGACAAATACTCTTTTCGAGGATAGCAGCGGTCGAATATGGTTTGGCTCACTTTCCGGTGCAACTGTTTACGAAAACGGCGTTTTTACAACGCACCATCGTGAAGCAGATATGCCGATGAATGATGTCTATGAGATTAACGAAGATGCCTACGGTGTTCTATGGTTCAAGTCCTTGTCGGGACTATTCAGCCTCAAGGACGGCAAATGGAAATGGCAAAAAACATCATGGGGCGACAAACATTTTATGGACAAGCAAAATTTGCTGTGGAAAGCGCTTGATACGGCTGCACTCTGCATCAGTGATACTACAATAGCCATTGAATATCCAGCGAATCAGCGACCGGATACATTTTTTTTCGACAATACTAATAGACTGTGGTCACAGGAGCCCGGCCGAAAGGGCAGTTTAGCCCGTTATGACCAGACTGGATGGAAGATTTTCAGAACCTACTCTGTCATAGACGATATACTTGTAGGAAGAGCGTTTGTCGACTCAGAGAATAATGTCTGGTTCCAGTCGAAACGAGGCGAAATAGCAAAAATTCATAATGACACTGTTACAGAAATATATTATGGTGTTGGTCCCGAAATCATTATGGCAAATATCATCATGCCCCATAATGACGGTTCAGTCTGGTTTTCATCAGGACTCAAAGGTGACATGAGCCTCTCGGTTTTTCGTAATGACAACTGGACTGTTCATCGTATGCCGCCCACTGACCGGATTAACAGCGTCAATAAACTTTTCACGGACCGTTCAGGAAGGATCATAGCGTGTATGAGTGGTAGTTACGGTGTTCACGATAACGACCGCTGGGAATTCCATGACATTGAGATATCAGGCGAGCTCGAATACGAAATACTTTGCGGAATTGAGGACTCCAGGGGCCAACTGTGGTTTGGGATGTCTAACAGCGCCTGCGCACTTGTCAAGGACGATGATATTACGATCCTGTATCCCGGGACTCGCTCAACAAAAACTATCTTTGAGGATTCGAACGGCAATATATGGACAGGAGGTCACGGTGGTGTTGCACGTTTTGACGGCAATAGCTGGACACAGTATCCCGCCGGAGGATCGCTACTACCCGGAAAGCCAGACGCCTCAATAAATGCAATCGTAGAGGATGGTAAGGAAACACTGTGGTTCGCCACAGACAAGGGCGTTGTAAAATATAACGAAGACACATGGACATCTATATCACCAAGACACTACAACGACATTGAAGCGAATGCTACATCTGCTGCCGTAGACATACAGGATAATGTATGGTTCGGTACTGAGGGACAGGGGCTTCTGTTTTACGACAGGAGTGCATCGAACCTATCAACTGTTCATGACGGCCGGATACCGGCTGCAATCGGCAACATAGCTGTGGATTCCAACGGTTCCATATGGATTGGAACTCACCTTGGTGTTTCGGTCTACTATGATGAAGTAGGAGTAGTAGTGACTCATGATTTAGCTGCACCCTCAACAACATGCCTGCTGAACAATTACCCAAATCCTTTCAATCCCTCGACAACTATTGAATATAATATTCCCGAAGCTTCAAATGTGAATCTCGCAATATATTCGCTTTCCGGCCAGAAAGTATCAATGCTTGTCGATGCATTTCAAGAGTCAGGACGGCATTGCGTTGTATTCGATGGACAGAGCTTGGCCTCAGGCATATATTTCTACAAACTGCATTCTGGAACAAGAAAACAATCTGGAAAAATGCTGTTGATGAAATAATTCAAAATCAAGAAAACACATACTTCAGAATTGTACATACACTAATTTAGTAAAGCCACGATTTGCCAGAGAGGACTCAGCATGAAAAGACGCTCATTTATGACAGCGGGTACTGGAACCGCGGCACTGCTCACAGCGACAGGCACTGCTCACAGCGCAAGCACAGATACCCCCTCAGTCTCCGGTGACGGGAAACTTGCAGGGCTCAGTCTCGAAGAATTGCGCGAGCAGCTCAGGGCCGATCTTTTCGATGAGTTCCTTCCCTTTGCCGAAAAGTTCATCGTCGATCATGAGCGCGGCGGTTTCATGTGCGGAGTTGACCGTGACGGCAGCAGTATTTCAACCGACAAATCAACATGGAACCAGGGGCGCGGTATCTGGACCTTTTCCCATCTCTACAATACTGTCGATCCCGATCCGAAATGGTTGGAAATTGCCGGAAAAGCAGCTGAATTCATTGTTAAAACACGCCCCAAAGGCGACACACTCTGGCATAAAAACTTCAGCCAAAAGGGCAAAGCCTTAGGCAGCCCTGACAACGTAATTTACAGCGACATTTTTGTTGCGACCGGGCTACAGGAATTTTCCCGTGCGGGTGGGGATGAATACTGGGATATCTCGAAGGAAATCATGCTGAAATGTGTCGATATATATGACAACAGAGCGGATTATGCCTCCCTCAAAGCCCGGGAAACAAGCCCGGGAGTGTCGCGCCCGAGAATTTTCAGCCATTGGTTCCAGGTCGGCAGACTCGCCCTGCAAATGCTCGATAAACGTCAGGATGCTGAGGTTCAGGCAGTTGCTGACCGCTGTATCGACGCTGTTATGAATGCTCATTTCAATCCCGAATTCAGGCTGCTCACCGAGTATGTCAACCACGACCTCACACAGATCGACGGCGACTACGGCCAGGATGTCACCATGCATGCTCATGAGGTGCTCTGGCTTGTCATGCGTGCAGCGGCAAAGCGGGGTGACAGGGTAATGTTTGATACCGCTGTGGAGCGATTCAAACGTCATACCGAGGTGCTTTGGGATGATGTTTATGGTGGGCTGGGATCTCTGAAGCATGTGGATAAGAATGTCTGGAATATGAACAAGCCACTGTGGCAACAGGTCGAGGTCCTCTTCGGGACGCTGACCATGATTGAGCTGACTGGCGATCCATGGGCTGCAGAATGGTTCGAAAAAATGTACAGCTGGTTCCGTGAGAAATTCTACCTGAAAGAGCGTGGCCTGCCACTCTGGCTTTTCGGCGGTGACAGAAAAGTGACATTCACACCCCATTCGAAATTCGTGGGCGTTTTCCAGCAGCCGCGACAGCTGATGCTTAACATTCAGACCCTCGACCGTATTATTGCCAATGATGGCAAGGTGAAAACGCCGTTCTAATCAGGAGAATGCATTAATTTAGCCACAGAGATCATAAGGCGACAGGGCAGACGTTATTGCTGCATCCACGAACTCACCCCCCGTCCCCCTCTCTTAAAAAGAGAGGGGGAGCAAAGAGTATGCATCGCATTATCAACTACTTATCCCATACCAGTATCTTCACAAGATGTTTTGTTTTCATCATTCTTTTATCAGAATAATCATAGGCAACAACGATTCAGAAAAGTTTTCCTTCTCTCATTCCCTCTTTCTGAAATTCATACCCCGACACAATCCTTCCCGACATTTTCCTACGAGTTTAGTGTATTTTATAAATTAATCTGATGAAATATGAAGTTTTTTTCGTATATTGATAAAGTAAAGTAAACTATTTTTCATCTCAGACATCAAATATTTATCTCTGGAAATTATACCACTTATCCTTCACAGGTTTTCGACATCGATTGCCTGAAAAAAGCGAGACAATATAATGAATGATTTCATCAAAAAACACAGCCATGGAATTGTCACCACAGTGACGATCCTCGTATTATTAGTTTTTTCCTATCAGGTGATGTCCTTCCTGATAGGTTTGAAGAAAGAACCGGAACGCCGTCAGCCTCGTGTACAGGTAAGAACCGTCGCCGCTGAAGCGGCAACTTATGGTAATGTAGTCTCTCCGCTCCTTGCGGGTGGGCGTGTTATATCAAGCCGTGAGATTGTCATCAGCTCAGAGGTTCGCGGAACGATCATCGAGGGTGATATCCCGTTTAAGACTGGCCAGAGTTTCAAAAAAGGCACTGTCATGATCAGGATTTTCGACGGGAATGTCGTCAACAACCTGAAATCGCGCAAAAGCGCTTTCCTGCAAAAAATCGCAGGGGTTCTGCCTGACATTAAAGTCGATTATACTGAGAATTACGAAAACTGGTCGGCGTTTTTCCACTCGGTTGACCTTGCAGGTGACCTGCCGGAACTTCCCGAGCTCATTTCCGAGCAGGAAAAAATATTTGTGGCAAGCCGCAATATACTGACTGATTATTACTCGATCAAAAGCGATGAGATAACATTAGACAAACATGTGATACGTGCACCGTTCGATGGCAGCTTCCTCAATGTTTCAGTTGAAGTGGGAGCAATCGCAAATCCTGGTGCGATGCTGGCCCGGATAATTTACGCAAACAGCCTCGAACTCGCTGCCAAGGTGAAAGTTGCCGATGCAAAATGGGTGACTATCGGCGACAAGGTAAAAGTCATGACAAGTGACATATCCACACAATGGGATGGTGAGGTTACGAGGATTTCGAATTTTGTCGATACTGCAACCCAGTCCATGAATGTATTTGTGAAAATAAAATCCACACCTGAAAATCCGGTCTTCAAGGGTCAGTATCTGACTGCTGTTTTCCCCGGAAAGTCTATAGGCGGAGTCATGGAAATCGCCCGAAACGCCGTATTCAATTCCAATGAAATTTTTACAGTTGTAGATAATATGCTTGTCAAACAGGACATTGATATTGTAAAAATCAATGAAAACTCCCTGCTTTTCAAAGGAGTCGATGAGGGAACGGATGTCGTTACCGAGCCGCTGGTGAATGCTATGGAAGGCGCAAAAGTCCAGATTCGCGGCCGGACGCCAATAGTGCCTGATAGAAAACCGGAAGGCGAAGGCAGGCCCTCCGCTCCTGACGGCAAAAAAGGCGACAGTCAGTAGTAATCATTAACAATGACGAGTTCCCATATGGGAAAACATACTGAATTTATAAATACAGCTGGTATATATGAAAACTTTAATCTCGACATTTGTAAAATATCCATTTTTCGCCAATCTGGCAATTGTGGTGCTGCTCATCGCAGGCTCTCTTTCCTACATGGGTATGAAGAAGTCATTCTTCCCGGAACGTGAATCGCGCAACATTTCAGTCAGTGTCTCCTATCAGGGAGCCTCACCAAAAGAGATGGACGAGGGTATTACGACCCGTATTGAGCAGGCCATTCGCGGCCTCGTCGGTATCAAAGAATTTGAATCCACCTCCTCTGAGAACTCCACACGGGTTGACATTGAAACCACTGGCGAGTACGACCTTGACGAGACATTGCAGGAAGTCAAAAACGCTGTTGACGCTATCAGCTCTTTCCCGAGCGGCGCTGAAAAGCCGGTCATCTACAAACGCCGGACCACCACACCAGCCATGCGTCTCAATCTCGCAGGAAGCGCTGACCTCCAGACTCTCAAGAAAATTGCACAGGAGGTCGAGGATGATTTCCTGAAGTCAGGTTTCATGTCTCAGATCACAGTCAGCGGCTATCCACCGCTTGAGATTTCGGTTGAAGTAAAAGAGCAGGAGCTGCTCAGTTACGGTATCACCTTCGACGACATCTCGCGGGCGATCTCACAAAATAACCGAGACACCTCAGCAGGCATGCTGAAATCGGACGAAGAGGAAATCCTCATCCGCTCACGTGCCCGCGCAGTCGATCCTGACCATATAGGTGAAATTGTCGTAAGGGCCACTCCGGACGGCAGCCTGATACGTATCCGCGACATTGCAGATGTCAAAATGAAATTCTCTGAAATGACCTCAAGCGGCACCTGGCGCGACGGCGAAAACACCGTATTCATGATGGTTAACAAGCTGCCTGAAGAGGATCTCGAAAAGATCTCGGATTTCATCTTGACTTACGCCGAGGATTTCAACGCAAAACACGAAAATATCAATCTCCATATCTCGTTCGACTTCATGAGCATACTTAATAAACGTCTTGATCTTCTCATCAACAACGGTACTTTCGGACTCGCGCTCGTCCTTGTTACGCTGGGCTTGTTTTTGAGTGTACGCCTCTCATTCTGGGTGGCATGGGGCATACCCGCATCCTTCCTCGCCATGTTTGTCATAGCGGTTATGAGCGGGATCACCATTAATATGATATCACTGTTCGGCATGATTCTCGTGATCGGTATCCTTGTGGATGACGGTATCGTTATCGCCGAAAATATATATACGCACTTTGAAAACGGGAGCCATCCGAAAAAAGCGGCTATCGACGGTACTATGGAAGTAATGCCTGCTGTGATAACCTCCGTCTCAACCACGATTGTCGCCTTTCTGCCACTCTTCTTTGTCAAGGGCAACATGGAATTCATGTATCAGATGGCATTTATTGTGGTTGTGTCACTGGCTTTCTCACTCATAGAGGCATTTTTCATTCTTCCCGCGCATGTCGGTTCGAGCTTTGTGCTCCAGCGCAGAAGTGAAAAACATGGCTTCGGACTCAGATATTACCTTAACAAAGCCATCGCTTTCATGCGTCACAAAATGTATGGCGGCCTCTTAAAAATCATCATCAACTGGAAATGGGCGGTGCTGGCAACCCCAATATCGATTATCCTGATAACCGTGGGCATGATGCAGGGCGGTGTCATCAAAACAACGTTTTTCCCGCGTATTCCGTTTGATTCCTTCGATGTTAATATCGCATTCACTCCCGGTACCGGAGAGAACAAGACCCTTGATTACCTTGAGAAGTTCAGCCAGGCAGTGTGGCAGGCGAATGATGAACTTGTGGCCGAACACAGTCAGGATGAGCCATTTGTCACTGCGACATTTTCAATTCTTGGAAGCGCATTCAACGGCCAGGAACGCGGCAGTCATGCCGGACGTGTCAGTGTCCAGCTCCGCGAAATGGAAGAAAGCCCTATACCAAGTTTCACCATTGCCGAACGAGTTCGCAAGATTCTCGGCAAAGTTGATGAGGCCGAAAAATTCACCATCGGAGCAAGAAGCAGGTGGGGTAAACCGGTCGAGATCAGCCTCCTTGGCGTTGACATAGAAGAACTTGACACTGCAAAAGCATATCTTCTTTCAGAACTTCGTTTGCTTGAGGACCTCACCAATATTTCTGACACAAACGCAATTGGTAAACGTGAGATCAGGCTTCACCCGAAATCAAGTGCCTATTATCTCGGGCTCAATAACGCCAGTATCGCGTCACAAGTACGGCAGGGTTTTTACGGCGGTCAGTCACAACGTCTCCAGCACGGCAAGGATGAAATCCGTGTATGGGTTCGCTATCCGAGAGAGGACCGTCAGACACTCGGCCAGCTTGAGGACATGAAATTAAAAACTCCCCAGGGGCAATATCCACTTTCCGAGCTCGCCTCATACAGTATTGACCGCGGCCCGGTAAGTATTCCGCGCTATAATGGTTCCCGTGAGGCACGTATCGAAGCCGACCTGCTCGATCCATACGCCTCAGTACCGGAAATCCTCAAAAGCATTCGCGATACAATCATCCCCGATCTTGAGGCGCAGTTCCCGGGTGTCACCGTCGAATATCAGGGACAGCAGAAACGAAGCGATGAGGCAATGGCCGAGATGATTAAGCTTTTCGGTACCGCCTTCGCCGTCATGGTTTTGATCATCATGGTCCACTTCAAGTCATTCCTGCAACCGATGATTGTCCTCGCCATGATCCCGCTCGCCATCCTCGGAGCAATCTGGGGCCACGGTATCGAGGGGCTGCCAGTTTCGATTTTAAGCATGTGGGGCATGATAGCGCTGTCGGGAATTGTGATCAACGACGCCGTGGTGTTCCTGTCGAAATATAATTCGAACCTGCTCGAAGGACAGCTTGTAAAAGAGGCGGTCTACAACGCCGGTATCGCCCGTTTCCGCGCCATTATCCTGACCTCGGTTACGACTGTTGTGGGTCTCTACCCTATCATTCTCGAGAAGAGTTTCCAGGCGCAGTTCCTGAAACCGATGGCAGTTTCACTGGCCTATGGCGTCTTTGTTGGTACGACGTTCATACTCCTGTTTTTCCCGGTATATATTCTCGTACTGAACGATATCAAGGTCTGGTTTGCCTGGTTGCTTACAAAAGAACGCCCAACACCTGAAAGTGTCGAGCGTGTAATCATAGACTCAAAAGTCTCCCTCGACTAGGTGTCGGGGACACCTTTTATGGCCTGAGAGACTGTACAGATTGGCCGCACAAAGATGCTTTGCGACTTTGTACTATATTGTTACTAGCTCAGAGAATTTGATTCTGTTTTCAGTTGCGGCTTAAAATAACAGCGGCAAAAAGAGATCGTCACCCTGAACTTGTTTCAGGATTTGTATCTACTATTACAAACAAAGAAAACCAACTGACAGCACCAGATATAAAAGTTCCATATAACGGAGAAAAACATACATGATGAAAATAAAATTGATAGTGATAGCCGCCGTTATTGCGCTGACTTCATCCAGTGCATACGCCGCCGAAAACCTGAGCCTGTCCAATGCTATCGAACGCTCGCTTGAGTCGAATTACTCGATCCGGATTATTGCCCAAAACGAACGTATTGCAGAAACCAACAATAGCTGGGGCGCTGCGGGTCGTCTGCCATCAATCGATTTCACTCTTTCGACGAACAACCGTTATGATCTCAACGAGGGGCCTGACCAGCTGTCCAATTCCCTGACACCCGGCATTGGCCTCAACTGGACACTGTTCAACGGATTCGCCATCAGGATTAATAAAGAAAAGCTCGAAACGCTTGAGCTCTTGTCGAGGGGCGGTACTGCAGTCCTTGTCGAACGGACAGTACAGTCAGTGGTTGCTGCCTACTACAGGGCGCTTCTCGAAAAGGAAAAGCTCGCACTGTTCGACGACATCATGAAGCTTTCCGGCGACCGTTACGATTACACCGAGACACGGAAAGAAATCGGCAATGCAGTTACCTTCGACGTCCTCCAGGCGAAAAACGCCTGGCTTGAGGATAAGGCCGCATTCCTCGCACAGGGCGTAACCGTTAAAAACTCTCTGCGCGACCTGACTTTTCTTATGGGTGAGAGCGGTGACAGTGACTATGAACTGACCGATTCATTCGATGCGCCGCTGGAATCCTATGATTTCAAGCGCTTGAAAAGTAAAATGCTCGACGGCAACCGCAGCCTCGCAAACCAATATATCAACAATATGCTCATTGAGCAGGATCAGCGTCTGGCAAAAAGCGCCTACTATCCGAGACTTTCCCTTCGTTCAGGTGTCGATGCTTTCGGCTCACGGACCAAAACCGGCAGCGCTGATGCTGTCACACGAAACTGGCAGGACGCCTATCTGAATCTATCACTGAGCTACAGCCTCTTTGACGGAGGCGCCAAAAAACGGGCATCGAGGATAGCAGACATACGTCACGACACAAGCGGCATTGAAACGGACGAGATGATCCACAGCCTCACGAATGATCTTGCCAAGCTCTTTGACCTCTATACCGTCAGGAAAGAATTGTACGATGTGGCAGGTGAAAATATTGACGCGGCAAAGCTGAACCTGGATATATCGGCAGACCGTTTTCGCGCGGGTACTATCAATTCATTTAATTATCGCGACGTCCAGCTGATTTATCTCAACGCCGCCCTTGGTCAGCTTCGTGCAATTTACGATCTCATCGACACAGACCTTGCACTCACAAGATTAACCGGAGGCATTGTCACCGAACGCGAGTGACAGCATTTTTTGCCACAGATAAACAGGGACGAACATCGTTTGCTGGTATTCGGCTATCCGTTGTCTTGAACTTGTCTCAGGATCTTAAGAGCCATACAAAAGTTGATCCAAGAAAAAAAGCCCGGCATGTCATCATGTCGGGCTTAATCGTTCTACAATTTTTATAATGCCGCTTTACGCAGTCTGTGCTTGAGATGATTAATCTGTTTAATGACGCCTTTAAGCTCTGATTTGTCGGAGGAGGCAAGTATCTCAAGACGTTTTACTTTAAGCATCTTGATTTTCGCCTTCACCTCTGATTTGTGAGCATCTTTCGCCACATGATGGGTGAAAGTTTCGATCCCGAGCGCCTTGCAAATGGCAGTGACCAACGGTTCTTTATGCATCTGCGTATAACCCTTAACCGCATCGTGATCAAGCCCGGAGGCTATCTCTTTCAGCTCAACAACCCGTTTCTTCTTCAGTTCCTCGAAAGTGTGCTCCATGATAAAGCCTCCCTTCATGCCGTAATCAAAATGTGGTGAGAACAGTACGAAACACTATCGCTTATTCAATATATAAAATTTCACACAAAATGCAAGCTTCCTACTCAAATGCAGATTAAACTCTTAATAATTGATACACTGCAGAGGAAGACTGTTGCTGCAATTACATATGGAGCAGATAAACAATCCACTTGACAAGTGAAATAAATTTTATTAGTGTAACAGTTAATACATAACTGCAATTGACTTTTTGAAATACGGCGGCTCGATGGACACAGCAAATAACAGAAGTGAATACATGGCTCGTATCAACCGTGTGCTCGATTATATTGATTCCAACCTCGATCAAAATCTTTCGCTGGAAACACTTGCGGGAATAGCGCATTTTTCGCCTTACCATTTCCACCGTATTTTCAAGGCGATGACAGGCGAGACTCTCAATCGCTATATTCAACGAATTCGCATTGAAAAAGCGAAAGGTATGCTCGCCGTAAACTTGTCAACGCCTGTAACTGCTATTGCGCTGGATTGTGGCTTTTCAAGTTCGGCAGCATTTGCTCGTGCGTTTAAGGATGCGTTTGATATGAGCGCCAGTGAGTGGCGCAAGATTTGCAAAACGAACAGCAAAAATGGACAAATGAATGACAATACCGGGAAAGCATCAAAAGGCGCCTCCATGTATTTTGACTTAGACACTCACCAAATAACATGGAGGATTACCATGAACAACTCTGAAGTCGATGTACAGGTCAAGAATCTCAAAGCAATAACGGTGGCCTATGTTCGTCATGTCGGCCCCTACAAAGGTAACTCGGAACTGTTCGGACGTCTTATTGGCCAGCTGATGCAGTGGGCTGCGCCACGGGGCATTCTGGAACAGCCCGACATGAAGCTCATGGCCGTATATCACGATGATCCCGATATCACCGCAGAGGAAAACCATCGTCTGAGTATATGCTGCACAGTAGCCGAAGATACCGAGGTCAGTGGAGAAATCGGCACAATGGAAATTCCCGGCGGGAAGTGCGCGGTGGGCCATTTCGAACTTAATTCTGACGAGTATGAAGAAGCGTGGAAATCGATATACGGCGGCTGGCTGCCTGACAGCGGGTATCAGCCGGATGACCGTCCACCATTTGAACTCTATCTGAACGACCCGAAAACACATCCGGAAGGCAAATGTATTGTCGATATATGCGTCCCGGTGAAGCCGCTCTGATAAAATAAAACTATTTTCGTTATAAGTGCCCTGCAAACGTAAGTGCGGGGCACTTTTTTTTGTAACTGGCATTGTTTTTTTATATATTTCATTAATGTGTAACAAAGTTGTAATAATTCATCTTGATTGCTATTACATTATAATTGATTGAGTATACTTATTACATTGTGCTATATAACGCAGTATCAGGAGAAGATAATGGAAAAAAGATTCACAACACATGGTGATTTCAGTTGGTCTGAGCTGATGACAAGGGATCCCGAAGGGGCAAAGACATTTTACGGCGAGCTTTTAGAGTGGGATTTCGAGGATGTCCCTATGGCTAATGGCAATTACACTGTTGTCAAGGCTGATGGCAAAAGAATCGGCGGTATGATGCCCATGCCTCAGATGCTTCCAAAAGGAACACCCTCCCACTGGGGTGTCTATATCACCGTTGACAATGTGGAGGCAATTGCTGAGAAAGCTGATGAGCTTGGCGCAAACATTCTTCTGCCGCCAACTGATATCCCCGGAATGGGACGTTTTATGGTGCTTCAGGACCCGCAGGGAGCAGTTATTTCCTTGATTCAATATGAGGAAGCGAAAGAGCAGGACTGAAACTAATGCGGTTTATGCTATCTTTTTCTGGTCAGGAATTTGCTCATTACTGTTTTTTCTGAATAGAAGCTATTTATCTGAACGCTCACCTCTGTCACTTCGTGGCATCCCCTCTCTCTTATAAAAAATAGGGGAACAAAATGAATGCCTTATGCCTTTTCGCCCCCTCTATCCTCAGGGAGAGGGGACCGGGGGATGAGTGGTGAAATTTAGACAACTTAAATATCGAAATATGCGTTCACATAGTAAATACATTAGCTATCCCATGGTTTTTCTTTATTATTCTAATGAGATATCCTTCCCCAAGCTAACAATTTTGAAAGGAGAGCAGCAATGCAACGCCGTCTTACAGGATTGTTTTTCATACTGATTATTGCTCTAACTATAGCCCCTGATTTTCCTGCGGCCAGTGAAAAACGTATGGTAAGGATCGACTGGGGCCTGAGAACTATCGATAACCAGACCTGGGACGGCTCTGTCAGTGTCAGCGATGGCAATGTTATCTCTATACCGCAGCAGGTATATTCTCAGGGCGAATTCGGTATCTATAACCAGCGTGTCTCGAAAACATCCTGGAAAATGCTCACCAACAGGAAGAATGGCGGCCTTTATCTCCTGCTCGACTGCCCTGACGACGCTGTCATTTCCGTCGATAACGCCGAGTTTCCGTTCAAATTCAAATACAGTGACCTCAACGGAAAAGATCAAATTGTTCTGAGGGACGGTAATATCAGGATAGAGGACAGGACAGGCTATTACATCTTTGCAAGAACCGGCCGTGAAGCTGGTGTCTACGGCGAAGGATCGGCGACAATTGCTCCGAAAACCGCAACCTCAGGCACTCCCGGCACCTGGACACTCACGTTCACGGTCGGTGCAAGCGGCATACCTGTCGGCGGAGGCATTCGAGTGGCGCACCACCAGTCGCGAAGCTGGGGAAAACCACAGTACGACACTCCTTCCGGCGAGAACTATGTGACGGTCAAATCCACGAACAGAAACACCGTTCTCAATATGAGAGATCCGAAAATCGAGGGCTGTTTTGACTGGCCATTCAGCAAATTAATGGCGCTGATTCAGGTGAGAGAGGCTCCGCTGAATCCCGGCGATGTCGTAACGCTCACAGTTGGCGACAAAAGCGGCGGAAGCCCCGGATTTATGCCTGCCAGGACAAACGAGATCTATACCGATTTTCGTGTCGAGGTCTGCAACCGTCTCAACGAGGAATTTTTCCCCATTTACCGCGTGATCAAGAAATACCCGCGTGTTTCAATTATACCAGGCCCTGCTGCAAAAGCATTTGTCGTAGCCCCCTCCATTGTAACACCGGGTGAAACATTCGACATGACACTCAGGATCGAGGATGCTGTCAGGAATGTAGCAACAGCTTACAGCGGAACTCTATCTCGACGGCAAAAAACTGGACAAGACGATCCACGTGACATCATACGACGGCGGTCTTCTCAAAGTCAAGGGGATGTCGATCGAAAAGAAAGGCTTTCACCAGTTCACCGTGAAGGA
>Ga0307988_1000817_pt1 | contig 19758 bp, 14 predicted proteins | sample EllFjometagen183_FD_203166 | JGI IMG/M metagenome (GOLD analysis project Ga0307988, IMG submission 203166) | Marine microbial communities from Ellis Fjord, Antarctic Ocean - #183 | ecosystem: Environmental > Aquatic > Marine > Unclassified | place: Southern Ocean | collected 2014-10-08 | reverse complement strand
AAAAGTTGCGACCAAGCCGAATCCGTTTCTCTATCGAAGGGAACAATATTGGTATTAAATAAAAGTCCGGAAACGCCAAATGTGGTTAATTTCCCATTTAAATTTCTATTCCATGCAGTAGCAGTTCCGGTTAATGGGCAATAAATTATGGAGTATTCTTGTTCGCCCAAACCGTCATTAATAATTTCGTGCCAGTCGAGCACGTCATGCGGATATGCAATTTGATTCTCCCCTTCTGAAACTCCAACTACCAAATCGCTGGTTGAAAGATATTCAACTGAATAAGCTCTGTTATATTTTGGATTAGTGAGCGCGGGAATGCCATCCTTTCCAACTCCACCCGAGCGAATTTCGTCGATTGGTACCAACCAATTACCAGATCCCTCAATTTTTTCACCATCAAATTCACCTCGTCTGTCCGTGTCCGGAAATATTTCTATTCCCGGATAAAAAGTTGCAAAGGAAAACCAATAGCCAATTAATGATTGTGTAGGTTTCAACCTTTGACCTTTTCTTGGTCCTAAAATAGCAAAGCCAAAAATATCCCATTCATTGCCTTCATTGTCAGTCATTATTATCGGAATTCCTATTTCAGATTGAGAAAATTCTAACAATGTACCATCCAATTCTCTTTCAAAAGAAACTATAAACTGATAGTTTGCATTGCCGGCAATTACAATTTTTTTATTTTGAAATTCATCTTTTATAATGGTAATATCTGTAGTTGAATTACCTGAATTATTTGGAATATAAACATCTATTTCAATATCTTCAGTTTCAGTTTTATTACAACTTATTAGTACAAAAAGTATTATTATTAATCTTAATATTTTCATTTTTATGTGTTTTAATTTCTATATAATTTAATCGCCAAACCAATATTTATTCTAAATGAAGTTGTAAGTTGTGTTCCTTGTAAATTTCTATAAACAGGCAGTTCGCCAGAAACAATTACCGACCAATTATTTGTGGGTTCAACACTTAAGCCGGAATTCAAATAAATCCATTTTCCGCCCGTACCGGCTACTTCAAAACCTTCAATTTTATCGAAAGATGTTTGTCTGTATCTAAAAAAAAGAGAAGGTGTTACACCGGTTTTATTTATTAAGAAATTTTTTAAAAATCCCACCGAAACCATTGCCTCGTTACCGAAGCGATAATTATTGTCACCTTCAAAACGTTTTGCTGCAGAAGTAAGTCGATAACCCGCCGAGCTGGTTAAGGTTAAGCCGGTAACATCGAACAAATGAGATTCGCTAAACGAACCACCAAAAATCCCATCAACCGAACCACTACCAGGTTGCAAATCAGTTGACAGAACCAGACCGAAAACCGGATCAACAGCATCGAATTTTCCCACCGGCAATTTTGGCCCGGCAGCAATTGTTAAACTTCTTTTCAAATTAGAAAATAAAGTGTACTGCGCCAGCACAACCACATCGCCCAATCCGTTAGCACTTGTAATATTAGTTTCGCCGATGGAAGAAAAAATTGTTCTTTTTTGATCGACATAAGAAAATAACACGTTCGCCGAGAATTTTTCGGAAAATGCATAAATCGTCTGTAAAAAAATCGTTTGAGTTAATCTCTCTCTGGAATTATCATCTAACTTTTCGGTTCCACTGTATAAATCATCCAAAAAATTATAATCGTACCCCAATTGAAAATACCAACTTTTAGCTTCAAGTCCCTGAATTCCCAAATTACCTGTTAGCGGAGTACCCCCTGAACAACAGGTTTGGGCTTCTGTTTTCGAAATGATGAATAACAATAAGATTATTGTAATATATTTTCCTTTAAAATTCATTCAAATTCAATTTTTTCATTGAATACAATTTTATGAAATGCTTTGCATTCAAATTGTCGCTGAACAGACATTAAGAAATGTTTTTTGAAAAATAGTAGGGTTTAATTAGTTTAAACTGTATTACAAATACAATTAAAACAAATTCAGAATTAAAAAATATTAATAGGGAGAAAGGTGGTTTTTAATGGACAATAACTAAAACGTTAATTGTCTGGTAGCAACTGGCAATTGTCAGTTGCTATTATTATAAAAATTATAACTTTCGCCCATAAAAACAATTTAGCTATGTATAAAACAGTAAAAACAATTTCGTTTATAATTGCCATTTCATTTGCATTTACTGCAATTTCTTGTTTAGATGATTCAGTAGAACTAGAAGAACGTACACCTGAATTAGAAGCAGCCGAACTTTTCGCTTTTTTAGACGAGGCCGAGACAGAAGGTTTTGATGTTGACACAAGCGATTTGGGTATTTATTATATTATTTATGAGACCGGATCGGACACTTTGGCTCAAGCCGGTGATACCTGCCATTTAGAATACACAGGTTACCTTTTAAATGGAATAATATTCGACAGTTCGTACGATCATTATGTGGATGGTATTTGGCATTTAATTTATAAAGACATTCAACTAATTCAGGGCTTCGACGATGGGATTGCTTTAATGGGCAAAGGTACGGTTTTAGATATGATTATTCCGTCTCAACTGGGTTATGGCCCTTATGGTTCCGATATTATTCCACCTTACTCAACACTTGTATTTTCTGCTAAAATGCATGATATTTTACCAAAAACAAATTAAATTAATAGCTAAATATTTAATTTGTACAATCTTATGCTTTCAAGTCCTTTTATTTTTTCTCTTTACTTTTTAGGGTAATTTAATATTTGTCTGTATTATAATTGAAGATTGGAAATGAAAAATAATCTTCTGAAAAATAATTCAATATCGGGGTTTACAAAAACCCAATTTGTCGATTTGTTTAATAAGATGTATAAAACCATTAAAAATTACATCTATTACAAAACGGGTGATATTGATTTGGCAGATGATATTGCGCAAGAAACATTTTTAAAAGTTTGGGAGAAAAGAGATGAAATTAGAAAGGAAACAGTTAAATCACTACTTTATACAATTGCCGGAAATTTATGCAAAAACCGTTTTGAACACCAACAGGTGGTTTTTGAATTTGCCAATAGATTCAGGCAAAACGAACATTCGGTTTCTCCTGAATTTGAATTAGAATTAAAAGAGTTCAACGATAAATTGCAAAAAGCAATTGGAGCACTAAAAGAAAAAGAAAGGGTAGTTTTTCTGATGAATAGAATTGAAGGTTTGACTTATAGCCAGATTGCAGACAATTTGGAGCTCAGTGTAAAAGCCGTAGAAAAACGAATGAAAAATGCATTAAACGAATTGAAAAAAACTATTAAATACAAAATATAAAAAGACGACGTTAGTTCCGTCATTCCGAGTTCGATTCGGAATCTCAAAATAATAAAAGAGAAACTGATCAGTCAGCTGACAGACAGTATGACCAACAAACAGACTTTAATTGGTAAAATGAAAAACGATTCTAAAAATAAAAACTTCTCTTCCGAAGAATTCAATAAAATGAGTTCAGAGGAAAAGATCTTAAAAATTGCTGAAGGATTAACACCACCTCCCGGAATAGCTGAGAATGTGGCTTTAAATTCGGTATTGAATAGAATCGAGCAATCTGAGCCTTCCAAAACATTCCAAATTAAAAGAGTTTTTCAGGCAGCAGCCGCGGTTATTGTTCTACTTTTATCGGTTTATACTTTATCGTCTGTTTTTTCCAAAGAAACCATTTCCACAAAATTTGCCCAACAAACAGAAATTTCACTTCCCGACAGTTCTCATGTAATGCTAAATGCCTTTTCAAAAATTATTTGGTCGAGAAAACATTTTGCAAAAAAACGATTGATTGCTTTAAACGGTGAAGCTTATTTTGATGTTAAAAAAGGGTCGGAATTCGTAATCGATACAAAAAACGGTACAGTTGAAATTCTGGGAACCCAACTAAATGTGTTTTCGAGAAACGATGAATTTTGGGTAAGTTGCATTTCCGGGAAAGTTCGGGTAACTTCCGATAACCAGCAACAGACAATAATTCAGGGCGAAATGGCTGAATTAACATCTAAAGGATTAATAAAAACAAGCAAAAAACATATTGAACAAACAGTTTCCTGGACAAATGGTGAGTTTTATTTTGAGGATAAACCACTTGTTTCTATTTTTGCGGAATTGGAAAGGCAATTTGACGTTTCTATAAATTTTGAAAATCAAGAAAAAAGACTGATTACAGTCGGATTTTCAAATAAAAATTTAATAGAAGCGTTAGACATTGTTTGCATTCCAATGGGATTAAACTATGAAGTTCAAAAGAATCAAAAAATCAGGATTTACCAAAAATAGAAATACTGTATTTCTTCCTTTGCTTGGTCTCCTTTTTTTGTTGTGCTTCCCATTTGCTGGATACTCCCAGCAATTTAATTTTGAATTTAATAATACTCCCGTTTCAAAAGCACTGGTTGAAATTTCGCAGAAAGCAAACATCAGAATTGCTTTCGATGCAGGAGAACTGGAAAAATTAAGTGTAAGCAAAAGTATTGGTGAAGGAAATGCAATGCGTGCAATAATTCTGGTTCTTGAAAACACCAATTATTCTGTCGAATTTAAACACAATACTTATTTGGTATTTAAATTACCCCAGGGAATAAAACAAAAAAAACAAACGGAAAAAATCTACTCGGGAATTGTATTTGACAAACAAACAGGAGAAAGATTGCCCTATGCAACCATCTATTTCTGGGATAAGAATTTAACTATTTCTACCAATGTTGATGGGAATTTCAGCGTACATTTACCCGATTCGGCTACCACATTTTTACAAATAAAGTACCTCGGTTTTTTTTCGATCGATACTTTAATAAATACCAACAATTTAGCTCAGTTTTTAAGTTTTGGGCTTTCGAAGAAAACGCAGGCAATTGAAACAATTGATGTTACCGGAGAGAAACTTGAAATGGTTGAATTTAGCGAAGAAGCCGGGCATTTTACTTTTAATCCGGGTCGTTTTTCTGAACTTCCAAACTATGGCGAAACCGATGTTTTCAGGGCACTTCAACTGCTTCCGGGAATTAGTTCGTCAGAAAACTCATCGCAATTAAATATTAGGGGAAGTTCTGCCGACCAAAATCTGGTTATGTTCGATGGATTTACATTATACAATCTCGATCATTTTTTTGGCGTTTTTTCAGCGCTCAATCCAAACGTAATCAAAAATATTCAGGTTTATCGTGGTGGTTTCGATTCGCGTTATGGCGAGCGAGTTTCTGGAATTGTTGATATAACCGGGAAATCAGGTAATCAACATAAACCTGAATTTTATGGCGGCATAAACTTAATGAGCGTAAATCTGACCGCCGAAATTCCAATTTCAAAAAAACTTACTTTGGTAGCTGCCGGACGACGCGCTTATTCCGATGTTTATTCGTCGTGGTTTGCCGACGCTCTTTTAATCGACAAAGGAGTTCAGCCGCGTAAATTTGGCGGGCAAAATGTAAATACAATCGAGCCCAAGTTTTATTTTGGAGATTACAACCTCAAATTAACATATAAGCTAAATCAACAAGAAAATATATCGGTTAGTTTGTACGGTGCAAAAGATTATTTAAACAGCTCGAATACCGGTTTTAATCAACGTGTTGAAATTGAAACCGAAGATATTAACGAATGGGGAAACTATGGTTTTGGAGCGTCGTGGAAAAAACAATGGAATGCCAATTATTTTACCAATTTGCAATTCGGGCACTCGGGTTATTTCAATAATTACTTTAACCAAACCTTGTTAATTAGCGAAATTGAAGGAAACGATCTTCCACCAATTTTTCAAAATGAACAGAGTAATATTATTACCAACGAAAAAAACGAATTAAGCGACTATTTTGTAAGCTTTCAAAACAAATATTTTTTAAACGCAAAAAACCAGTTCGAATTTGGAATCTCTGCAAAACGAATGCAGTCCGAATTTTATAAAGATGCCACTCGCAATTTTATTTACAACAACCTCACCAGCTCGGCTTTTTTGTATTCACTCTTTTTTCAGGATAAAATTATTGCCGGCAACAACTTTATTATTAAACCCGGTTTTCGAACTAATTTCTACGATAAAACAAACCAATTTTATATAGAACCACGTTTGTCAGCCAGTTACCGAACCGAACATGGCATTATTTTTAAAGCCGCAACCGGCAGGTATTTTCAATATTTAAACAAATCTGCCACCGAACAATCGTACGGATATAATCGCGATTTCTGGGTTCTTGCCGATGATGAATTGCATCCGGTTGTTTCGTCGAACCATTTTATTTTAGGAGCAAGTTACGAAACCAAAAACCTGTTTTTCGATGTGGAAGCTTATTACAAAACAGTTAATGGTTTACAGGAATATTTGTTTTTTCAAAACACGGATCAAAAACAGAATGAAATTCCCACGAGTGTTCCAACACAAAACTTAAGTGAGTTTATTTCGGGAAATGGAAAAGCATATGGAATTGATTTTCTGGCAAAATATGAAAGTGCGAATTTTACAAGTTGGCTGGCATATTCGATAAGTAAAGCCACTCGAAGTTTTGCTAAAATAAATGATGGTGAAAATATTCCGGCGAGTTACGACCAAACCCACGAATTAAAATGGACCAATATTTATTCTCATAAAAAATGGAATTTTTCAACACTTTCAATATTTACCACCGGACAACCTTTTGTTGAATACACCGAAAAAGACGAAGATTTTAATACTATGCGCATTTACAAATCCTTACCCGATTATTTCAGAATCGATTTCTCGGTGAATTATAATTTTAACATTAAAAATGTAAATATTAAACCCGGTTTATCAATTTTAAACGCCTTAAATACTGAAAATTACCTTGATATTTATACCCGTAGTTTTGATTTTCAAAACAACCAGATTGACGAAATTACTCTGGTGAAGGCACAAGAACTGACTTTGAATTTCTTTGTAAATTTTAGATTCTAATTGGGTATTGCGAATTCCAATTCGCATTTTTTTAATTGGCTTGAGATTATTGTTAATACCCCCTGTCTTTATCAACAACCACAAGTGCTTATTGATTACGACTGTCCCCCTCAATTGAGGGGGACAATTGAGGACAAAGACACCGCTCGCCCGCGCCTTTTCAGAAATAAAGGAAAAATAAAAAACCAAGAATGGCGGAATGGAATCCGCCACACCCGAATTTCAAAAGAAATAGTAGGGTTAAACTTAATTCACCTGTATTAACACAATAAAACCACAGTCAAAAAACAATTAATTAACGAATTCTTATGAGGAAATTTCTATTGGTTGCATTTATAATTTCAACTATTACGATGAATATAGATGCTCAAAACCTTCTATTAACAGGGGTTGTGAGAAACGCTGCAGACGGAGAAACACTGCCGTCGGCAAATATTGTGGTAAAAGGAACTTCGATTGGAACATCTTCGAATGTCGATGGTTTTTTTACTCTTTTAGATTTACCGGATAAAAAATTTACCTTGAATGTTTTTTATGTGGGCTGCCACCCGGCCGAAATCGAAATTGATTTGGATAATTTAGATGGCAGGTTGGTAATTGAAATGCAACCCTCGAACATTGAAATTGAGGAAGTATTTGTTTCTGCAAGAAATTATAAAATGATTAAAGCCACCGAAGAAGTTAGCAGTATTAGAGTGGCACCAATCGATTTAAAAACTCTCCCCAGTTTTGGTGAAGTCGATATTTTCAGGTCGCTGCAATTATTGCCTGGTGTAAGCGGCACCAACGAAAGTTCATCGGGATTGTACGTTCGGGGTGGAACACCCGATCAAAACCTTGTTTTGTTAGATGGAATGACGGTTTATAATGTGGACCATTTTTTTGGTTTTTTTAGTGCGTTTAATGCCGATGCTATAAAAGATATTCAAATGTTTAAAGGTGGTTATCCTGCAAAATATGGCGGACGAATTTCCAGTGTAGTTGATTTAACCGGGAAAACGGGAGACCCCAATAATTTTCATATGAGTGGAGGTATAAATCTGTTAAGTGCCAACACAACAATAGAAATTCCTCTTGGAGGAAAAGGTTCTATTTTACTTTCAGGCAGACGTTCGTACACAGATATTATAGAGAGCAGCATGTTCAATAAAATTTACGACATGCTTTCGCAAGGCGATGCTCAACCAACAGAACAAATTCCGATTAAAAGTGGTGCTGCAGGCGGGGGCGGTGGTAATGGCGGTGGTAGCGGTGGCTTTGGCACTTACCAACAACCCATAGTAACTACAACCCGACCAACATTTTATTTTTACGATTTAAATGGTAAAATTACTTATCGCCCTACAAATAAAGATAATTTAGCACTTAGTATTTATAGTGGAAAAGATAACCTATTTGAAGATTCAGAAAACAACAGGGAAATAATTAGCACCAGAGATAATTTTCCGAGTAGAACTATATTTACCTCTCGTAACGAGGACACGGATTGGGGAAACGAAGGTGTAAGTTTGAAATGGTCGAGACAGTGGAGTCCGAAATTCTATTCTAATTTAATGGGTGCATATTCTCACTATTTTAGTAATTACAACCAGCGTATTATTAACGACACTTACGATTTAGATGCAGATACATTAATTTTCGATCGTTCTTCTGGAAATATTGAAAACAACGATGTAAACGAATTATCGCTCAGATTAGACAACGAGTGGCAAATATCGAATAATAATAAATTAGGATTCGGGATTAATCTTTCGAGCACAGAAGTAAGTTATATCTTCACTCGCGATGATACATTATCAATTTTAGACAGACATGAAACTGGAATGTTAGCAACAGCATATATTCAAGACAACTTAAAAATTGCCGATAAACTGGATATCAATTTGGGACTTAGAACAAATTGGTACGATGTAACCAATCAATTTTATGTCGAGCCACGTTTATCATTTAAATATTCTGCAACAGATAATTTAACTTTGAAAGGTGCCACCGGGAAATACAATCAATATGTAAATCGTGTAATCAACGAAAATGTAACAGAAGGTTCGCGGGATTTTTGGTTGATTGCCGACAACGATTTGGTTGATGTTCAATCATCGTGGCATTACATTTTAGGTGGAAGCCTTGAAAATGACGATATATTATTTGATGTTGAAGCATACTATAAAACATTAGACGGGCTATCAGAATTCTCTTTACGTTACAGAAGAAATGATATAGAGTTAGACCAACTTTTTTTTCAAGGTAGTGGAATGGCAAAAGGAATTGAGTTTTTACTTCAAAAAAAGCAGGGTGAATTTACGGGTTGGCTAACCTACACATTGGCAAAAGTAGAACACGAATTCGAAGGACTAAACGATGGAAATCCATTTCCTGCTTTGCACGATCAAACTCACGAATTTAAAGTTGTTGCCAACTGGGAACCACATAAACGTTGGAGATTTTCATCAACCTGGGTTTATGGTTCGGGCAAACCTTATACTGCTCCAGAATCGCAATACCAAATTGATTTGCTTGATGGACGGCAATTTTCGTACATTAGCGTTGGAGCCAAAAACGACGAGCGTTTACCGGCATACCATCGAATGGATGTTGCAGCGCACTACTTATTTAACATTGGTAAAATTGAAATGGATGCAGGATTCTCTATTTTTAACTTGTATAATAGAACAAACATTTGGTATCGCGAGTTCGATTTGCAGGAATTGCCGATGATAGTTAACGATGTTACTTATTTGGGTGCAACTCCAAATGTTTCATTAAACTTTAATTTTTAAAATTGAGCCAATTATAAAATATTCGTTTCAAGACAAAAAAACAAAATCATGAAAAAATATATTTATCTACTATTGTCCAGCATTATTCTCGCCAGCTTTTTTTCTTGTGAAGACGAGGCAATTTATACGCCCGACGAGCGCTTTGTATTACAGGCCTTTTTATACGCAAACGAACCGGTTTGGAATGTAAGTATAAGAAATGCCGTGCCCTTAACAGTTATCGACTCGGTTGGGGAACCCATAAATGATGCACTGATTACATTGTTCAAAAACGATATTGCCTATGAATTAGTTTCCAGTAGTGACACTGGTTCGTACGAATATCCGGGTGATGATTTAACTGTTGAAGAAGATGATGTTTTCAGTATCGAAGCAATTGTTGGGGAAAAAACGGCAAGTGGCACAACATCGGTTCCAGAATCTCCGGAAGGTGTTGCTATGTCGGTTGAAAGTATTGTTCTACCTGAAATAAATATAAATGCGGCAACCGGAAAACCCGATTTTGGTGTTATGCAAAGTTTACGAACACTTATCGATGAAGTGCAACTGGACGTAGTCTGGGATAATCCAAATGACTTGTTACATTTTGTAGTTATCGAAAATGCCGAAGAAGATCAAGAAACTCTTTTCCCCGATTTCGGAGGAAAATTTGGAACTTCCGGCGGCAAAGGCTCTTTTCAAAGAATTACTGCACCAACACGAGAAAGTTCATACGAAATAAATTTTACAGAAATTCAATACTGGGGAAACTACATTGTTAAAGTTTATCGTGTAAACCAGGAATATGCCGATTTATATGAAAATCTGGAACAAGACTCGCGCGATTTGAATGAACCACCAACCAACATTAAAAACGGCTTAGGTATTTTTAGCGCTTTTAATTCTCAAAATGTTTATTTTAGGGTCACGAAAGAATCTGAGGTAGATGGTTGGTAAAAAGCAAGTGTACAGCATAATATACTTTAATAAGTTTAAAACTCAACACTTAAATTTTCAAGAAATTACATCTAATATTTTTTAAGTAAAAAAAGTACTAATCTTTTTATATGGGATTAATGCTTTATATTTTATAAACAAATTATGAAAAACACATCTATTTTTTTACTCCTTTTGGGAATAATTATTTTTTCTTCGTGCGCCAAGCTACCTATACACCAAAGTAAAAATTACGAACAAGCAGCAAATAATAATTTTTTAAATCCATTGTCTGCCAACTACGATAAAAAAAATAATATTAGTTACGGAGTAGCACATGACGATACACATTTTTACATTCAGGCCATTTTTCAAGATCGCGAAAGTTTAATGAAAATTGCGATGGGCGGATTAAACATTTATTTTGACTCAAATGGAAAAAAGAAAAAAGATTACCAGTTAAAAATTGAAAAAGCTGAAATTCAATTAACGGAATACGAATTAATGACACGCCAGGGAAATAGAGATTTAAATAACCCACAAAAAAATATGGCAGCATCTATCGACATGATGTACAACAAAATAACCTGGGATAAAAATGGCGATAAAATAGTATTTTATAGAAACCTACAACGGGAACCAGTTGCAGTAGATCTTGGACCAAATAAACAAAATGAATTAATGCTTAGTATTAAAATGCCATTGTCTGAGCTTCCCCTTGCGGAAGGCCAAAATCTATTTTCAGTTGGTATTGAAATTGGAGCCAATTCAAAAGGAAATATGGCTAATGCACGATCGGCTGGCAGTATGCGCAAAAGTGGAGGCTCAATGGGCGGCCGAGGAGGTGGTGGAGGTGGAGGCGGCGGTCGATCTGGTGGTGGAATGAGTGGTGGAAGATCAGGCGGTTCGCGACCCGGAGGAGCATCTCCATCGGGAGTATCACCAATTAATTTATGGTTTCAGGTACAATTATAAAAATACAGGAGTACAATTTTAAAAGTGCTCATTCTTTTCTCGGAATACTGTTTATTTCAGAAAAATCGTTTTTTTATCTTGATTACTTTTTTGACAGGCCTCCAGAATTTTTAAAACTTCAACGGTGTCTTCAGGCTTTACAAGAAGTTCTGCCCCATTTCTAATGGCATTTTGTACATTTTTATAAAAGATTGAATAATCGCCTGGAATTGTTTCTACCAGCTCTTCAACATCTTCTCCAGCCTCTTCGTAAAAAATAGTTCCCCACTCGTCTGGTGATTCAACTCCCAAATTATCACTGTTTGGCAATTTGCCTGCTTTCAATAATTCCTCTTGCGGGTCAATTCCACTTTTGTAAAAAGTTCCAAATTCGCCATGGATTGTATAACGCGGACCGGCATTTTTCACCAGATAAGAACACTTAACCAATGCAGAAAAACCTTCGTATTCCAATCTAATGTCGTAATAGTCGGTAACCACTCCTGCAGTTCTAACTATTTTTAAATGAGCCGTTACTGCCTTAGGTTTCCCAAATAATACATACACCTGATCGACCATATGCGAGCCTAAATTATACAAAACCCCGGAGTATTCATCAGCTTCTTCTTTCCATGTATTTAGTGTAATAAAAGTCCGATAACGATCGAAATGCGATTCGAACTCAACCAACCTTCCCAACTTTTTTTCAGCCAATACTTTTTGAACGGTTCTGAAATCGCCATCCCAACGTCTATTTTGATATACAAATAACAGAACCCCCATTTTCTTAGCCAATTGAATCAACTCCTCCGCTTCACTACTTTTATGGGTAATGGGTTTTTCAACTACCACATGTTTTCCTGCTTTTAAAGCCAGCTTTGCCATTTCAAAATGAAGTGCATCCGGCGTATTTATTATTACGAGTTCAATTTTTGAATTAGAAAGAATATTATCGAAACTGCGTACAATCTCAGCTTCAGGAAATAATTCTTGAGAAATATTTTTGCGTCGTTCCAATATCTGACTTACCAAAAATCCATCATTTACTTTCAAAAAAGGTCCATGAAAAACTTGTCCTGACATACCAAAAGAAGCAATTGCAGTATTAATTTGTTTATTCATTTTTTCTTTCAAATATAAAAAATCTAATTCGTGAATTAGAAAGTTGCTGAATAACATCTGAAAAATTGGGTTTTAATTGACATATATTTTCGATAAAATAATATTTGATTGTAACTTCGAAAAACAAAACTTATCGGATAGCACTAATATCGAACGATGGAAAAATTTATCAATAACTATTTAAGCAATATCAAATGTTTCAATCTGGAAACAGGTGATTTTCCTGGCCCTGTAATTACAATTTCACGACAAGCCGGATGCTCTGCACAGCGCATAGCCATTAAACTTTCGAAAATTTTAACTGGCTATAGTTATATGTCGGAAACAAAAACGGAAGCCGAATGGCGTTGGATTGACAAAAAGGTTTTTGCGAAAGTTGTTAAAGAAATGATAAAAGATATTAATGCGGGTGATTTTGATGACGCTGATGAAGCTACTAAACTGCTTTTAGAAGTTTCGCGCGCTTTCTCGGATGAAACCATTTACGATATTTCCGATAATAAATTAATAAATACATTAAAGGGCGTTATTTGTCGTTTGTCATATCAAGGTCGAAACATTATTGTTGGCAGGTCGGCAGGTGTAATATTAAAAAGCGTTCCAAATAAACTAAACATTAGATTGGAAGCCCCGGCAGAATGGCGTATTAATCGAATTATGCAGTTAAAAGAATGTAGCCAGGCAGAAGCAGCAAAATACATTAATAATATGGACAGTAAACGCGATTCGTTTATTGAAAAAATTATTGGTCGTAAAGCTGAGAATAATGATTTTGATGTGATTTTTAATTATTCGTTGCTCGAAGATGACCAGATTGTAGATGCCGTAATAAACATACTTCGCAGTAAAAAAATACTTTCATTACCTGGTGGATTTTAACATAATCGAGAACTTTATTTCAATCGGTTTATTTTGAGTACTTCCAATTGTAGTGTCTAAGGTTTAATAAAAATACCGATTCCCGGTGGGAATCGGTATTTTTATTTGCTCTCAAATATTTATTAAACCAAAATATCGTTAATAATATTATCAATACTTATTTTGATTGCTTCAAATGGTTTTCCATTTCCCTGGTTATCATCTTCAACAAAAAGATACTTCATCCCAGCAATTTCTCTGGCTTCATAAATGCGCTTAAAGTCTATGTGTCCCTCACCAACAGAAGTGATGTCATCTTTATCGACTGTAAAAAATGGAGCACTCTTTTCAGACATGTCTTTAAAGTGATACAATTGGAATCTTCCCGGATATTTTTTAAACATTTCAACCGGATCTTGCCCTGCTTTAGTGGCCCAATACATATCTAATTCCATCGTAATGAGGTCAGCATCCATTTCAGGCATAAAAATATCGTAATAAGGAATTACACCATCGATATTAGCAAATTCAAAATTATGATTATGATATCCGAACTGGATGCCCACTCCTTTCATAATTTTTCCTACTTCATTCCAATCACCAATCATTCTTTTGTAAGATTCAATGTTGCGATCAACCGCTTCTATCCATGGTTGCACACAATATTTAACGCCAAGACTCGCATGAGAGTCAGCCATTTTTTTTGCACTTTCCATGGTAATGCCAGCCGCTTCAACGCTGGTATGACTACTGATTATATCCATGCCCAAATCGCCCACAATTTTTTTAAACTCACCAGGTTCGTACCCATAAAATTTACCATCTGAATAATTGGCAAGTTCAAGGTTTTTATAACCCATATCAGATACTTTTTTTAATGTACCCAAAACATCTGCGGTCATTGCATCGCGAATGCTATACAATTGCAGTCCTACACCAAAACTTTTAGGATCGACAGCTTGCGGTTCAATTGCCTGTTTTGTAGTCTTTTTCGCTCCCGGTTTACACGCAAATGCTCCCATGGCTATCACACCAACAGCTCCTGCTGTTGAAATCTTAAGGAAATCTCTTCTTTTTTGTAGTCTTTTCATTATTGTATTTTTAGATAGTACTTGCTTATTGTATGAGTTACATGAACGGTAAAAATAATGCATTCATTTTATTATCAGTGCTTAATATTAATTTATTTTGGAAATTTTTATCTGATAACCATTTGACCCTTTTCAATAAACAAACTTATACTTGCACAAACTTCTTCAATAAAATTATAATTTCTTAAACCAGGCCTCCGCATCTTCCAGTTCTGTTTTATTTTTTGTTTTTACAGCAAAATTAAATCCGGGTTGAATACAAAATGAACCATACTCACCAGATTTGTTAAGGGCAATGTAACCTATCTGATGGTTTTCAAAGTCGGGTATTTTTTTTGTAATTCGTTTAACCGCTTCCTCGCAAGCTCTCGAAGGCGACATTCCATTTCGCATTAATTCAACTACCAAAAACGTTCCTAAGGTTTTCATAACTAACTCTCCTGAACCCGTTGCAACTGCGCCTCCAACATCACCATCTACAAAAAGCCCGGCACCAATTATGGGTGAATCGCCAACTCTGCCAGGTAATTTATATCCCATTCCGCTGGTTGTACACGCTCCGGATAATCTTCCCTTGGCATCCAATGCAAGCATTCCAATAGTGTCGTGGTTTTCTATATTAATTTCATTACTAAACTTATTTTTTTCTTTTTTCCATTTCTTCCATTCTGCCTTTCGTTCCGGTGTAAGTAGTTTTTCTTTTTTGAAACCATTATCTAATGCAAATTCCAGGGCACCTTTACCACTTAACATTACGTGTGGTGTTTTTTCCATTACTAAACGAGCCACAGAAATTGGGTGTTTAATAGACTTAAGATAGGTAACACTTCCTGCCCTGCCCTTTTCGTCCATAATGCAAGCATCTAGTGTAACTTTACCTTTGGCATCTGGTATTCCACCATAACCAACCGTAATTACATTCGGGTCACCTTCCGGAATTCTAACACCCGCTTCTACCGCATCTAATGAATGACCACCTTTAAAAAGAATTTCCCATGCCCCTTCATTCGCAGCTAAACCATGTTCCCATGTTGAAATTACAATAGGCATTTTTGCATTATTTTGAAATGAATTCGCAGAGAAGTTCGTTTTAGTTATACCGATTCCGGCTACAACCAGTGAACTTTTTGTAATAAATGAACGACGTGAAATCATGTTCAGTCAATTTAAATTATAAATTTTACTAATCGTTTGAAAAATGTTGAAGTGTTTTTCTGTACTTCGAAAATACCACTGCCCTCGAAATAAAACCAAGATATTTACCGTCTTTAATAACCGCTAAATTGTACCGCCCAGATGTTTCAAATTTTTCAGCCACTATTTCCATATTATCTTTGGGGGAAATAAAATATTCAGGCATGTACATTAAATCCTTAACCAAAACTGTGTCATAAAGTTCAGTATCAAAAATTAAATTCTTTACATCCGACAGTTTTACCATTCCTTTTAAACTACCATTTTCGTCAACCACCGGGTATAAATTTCTTTTCGAAATTGAAATAGCATTAACTAAATCTCTCAATTTTGCAGACGGTGAAAGAATTTCAAAATCATTTTCGATGAGTTGCCTCAAATCCATATATTGAAGTACAGCTTTATCTTTATGATGTGTAATCAATTCCCCACGTTGGGCCAACCGTTTTGTATATACCGAATGGGGTTCTAACCTCATTATAGTAACATATGCAACTGTTGAAGTAATTATTAAAGGAATAAACAAGCCATAACCTCCGGTAATTTCGGCAATTAAAAATATAGCTGTTAATGGAGCATGCATAACAGCAGCCATCATTCCTGCCATTCCTGCAAGAGTTAAATTATCTTCCGGTAATCCTAAGTCGTAAAAAGTATTTATAAACTTCACCAAAAAGAATCCTGCAAAAGCCCCCATAAAAAGTGTTGGTGCAAAAATTCCTCCTATTCCGCCCGAAGCAGTTGTGGCTGCCATTGCAATTACTTTAAACAGAAGAATTCCGGCAAGTACAATTAAAAACAAATATGAATTATCTTTCCATTCGAAAAAAATTGAATTATTAAGTAAATTGCTACTGTTTCCATTAAAAATGGTAGTAATACTAGAGTAGCCTTCACCCCAAAGTGGAGGAAAAATAAATATGAGAATTCCAAGCACGATTCCACCAACTGCTAAACGAAGTAGCCAATTATTTATTTTTAAGAATTTCTTTTCCAAAAACATAGAAGTTCGGGTAAAATAAAAACCTAAAAATCCAGTAAAAACACCCAATAAGATATAAACCCAAATGGTATTAATTTCGAAAGGATTCACTTGCGTGAAGCGTAATAAAACGCTTTTCCCCATAAAAAAATAGGACAATATTGTTGCTGAAATAGCCGACAATAAAAGTGGAATTATATACGCCATTGTCATATCGAGCATTAAAACCTCGAGTGTAAAAACTATTCCGGCAATAGGTGCATTAAAAATTCCGGCAATGGCACCAGCTGCACCACAACCAACCATTAGCGTAACATATTTATAATTTAGCTTAAAAATACGAGCCAGATTTGAGCCGATGGAAGCACCAGTTAAAACTATGGGAGCCTCGGCACCAACAGAACCACCAAAACCAATGGTTAGCGAACTGGCAATCATTGAAGAATAATTATTATGTGGTTTCAATCGGCTGCTTTTCCGGGAAATAGAATATAGGATTTTTGAAATTCCGTGCCCGATATTATCCTTAACAAAGATTTTTATAAATAAAACAGTTAGAAAAATACCAATTAGGGGGTAAATCAAATACAAATAACTAATTCCATCGATAGTAAGCCAATTCGTAAGTTTTTCTGCCACAAAATGAATTAGATTTTTTAAAACAAACGCAGCTACACCACTAAAAACACCAACAACTATGCTTAGTAAATATATAAAGTTACGTTCCGAGATATTGGAGATTCTCCATGCAACCAATTTGCTCAAATATCTCTTTGAATTGGCTAACCACCATTTATTAAATGTGCGAAACATCGATTATTTGTTTACGGTATTTGGTAAATACTCTTGCCCTTGAAATAAAACCAAGATATTTTCCGTTTTCAATTACAGCTAAATTAAATCTATCTGAAGATTCAAATTTATTAGCCACTATTTCCATACTATCATTTGGGTTGATAAAAGATTCCGGCATGTACATCAATTCACTAATTTTTACTTTATCGTATAAATCGTAGTCGAAAATCATACTTCTTACATCGTCCATTTTAACCATTCCTACAAGCATCCCCCCGGCATCGACAACAGGAAATAAGTTCCGGTGATTGCGAGAAATTGCCAATGTTAAATCTCTTAATGTTGCTTCGGGTGAAAGTATCTCGAAATCTTTTTCTATCAGTTTTTTCACCTCGATCATTTGCAATGCGTTAGCATCTTTATCGTGTGTCATTAATTCTTTTCGTCGCGCTAACTGAATATGATAGACTGAATTGGTAGTAAAAGTGCGTACAATAATGTAAGCAAAAGTTGCTGTAATCATTAGTGGTACAAATAATCTATATCCACCCGAAATATCGGCAATAAGAAATATTCCAGTTAGCGGAGCATGCAAAACTCCTGCAATTAAACCTGCCATTCCGATTAATGCAAAATTATGAGTATTTATCTGTCGCAATCCAAGCATATTTACAACTTGTGCAAATAACATCCCGGTGTTCACACCCATAAAAAGCGTGGGTGCAAAAATTCCACCAATGCCACCTGCACCAAATGTTAACGAAGTAGCAACAATTTTCAGCAAAATAACTGATACAAGCAAAATTAAAATTGCCCAATATTCTTCTCTTAAATCGTAAAACAAGCTATTATTGAAAAGATATTCCAAATCGCCGGCTAATCCTGCATTTATCGATTCGTAACCTTCGCCATATAAAGATGGGAAAAAGAAAATTAGAATTCCGAGACCTACTCCGCCAACCAATAATCGGGTTCCCTTTTTTTTCATCTTTTCAAAAATTCCACCAATAAACAAATACATTTTTGTAAAGTAAACTGAAACAAATCCTGCAAGGATTCCCAAAAGAATATAATAAGGTACATCTGCCAAAGTAAAAACTTGTTTAACATCGAAAGGATAAAGTACATTTTGACCCAAAAACAGATATGAAATTACCACTGCAGTGGCCGACGACAATAAAAGTGGAACAAGCGAGAACACAGTTAAATCAATCATTATTATTTCCACAGAAAAAACAATTGCTGCAATGGGAGCTTTAAAAATAGCGGCCATAGCACCCGAACTTGCACATGCCAGCATTAATATAGTATTCTTATAATCTAACCTAAAGAATTTTGCCAACCACGATCCATACGCCGTTCCTGTTGCGACGGTTGGTCCTTCTAATCCTACTGAACCGCCAAACCCTACTGTTAAAGAACTCGCTATAACCGACGAAAATAAATTATGGCTGCGAATCCGCCCCTTGCTTTGCGAAATGCTGTGCAAGACATTCGGAATCCCATGCCGAACTTTTTTTCGAATAACATATTTTACGATAATAACGGTTAGAAAAATTCCAAACAAAGGCAAAGCAAAGTAAATATAATTATGCATCTCATTCGTCACAAGCCTATTTACAACATCCTGAGTTAGCCAAACTGCGTTTTTTATAACCACCGCTGCCAAACCGGAAAGCAACCCAACTACAATACTAAGGGCTGTAATATAACTTCGTTCGCTCATGTTTTTGAGCCGCCAACGATGAAAACGGGCAATTATGTTTATTCTATTACTCATTCAAGTTTGCAAAAGTAATAAAAGCGAAGGTTTACACGAAGAATCGACCTAACTAAACAGGATATTTTTTTATTAATAATGAAAAATAAATAAGAATGTACGATTTAAGATTGAACACCGCTAAATAATCATAGAATAAAAATCATTTTTACATCAAACTTTAGCATAAAAAAACCTTTCGTCAAACGACGAAAGGTTTTAAAATACTATGATAGATTATTATTAGTCTAATTGAGGACCAGCATTAACCAATGCTTTTCCCTCTTCATTGTCAGTATATTTCACAAAATTTTTAATGAACCGTCCGGCTAAATCCTTAGCTTTATCATCCCATTCTTTCGAATCAGTATAAGTATCTCGAGGGTCAAGAATTTCGGTATCAACACCTGCAAGTGAAATTGGAATTTCCAGA
>Ga0307988_1000815_pt1 | contig 19767 bp, 16 predicted proteins | sample EllFjometagen183_FD_203166 | JGI IMG/M metagenome (GOLD analysis project Ga0307988, IMG submission 203166) | Marine microbial communities from Ellis Fjord, Antarctic Ocean - #183 | ecosystem: Environmental > Aquatic > Marine > Unclassified | place: Southern Ocean | collected 2014-10-08 | reverse complement strand
ATTACAGGAAATATCGTAAGGAGATTGATCAGGAGCTGGAGGAGAAAGATAAACCTGACACTCAAGCTGATACTCTGGGGGCCTGGCTTAAAGATGTGAATGAAGATCCCTACATCGGTGAGGCTGTCAATATAATAGAGGATATACGGCTTCAGTAAATACCTTTTAATGTCGGTTATCCCGACACCCAGCTTGTAATCGTCGAACCCGCCTGCTTTTTTAAGTATGCGGGTTTTGTTGTTTGAGCAGCGCATAAATCATTGCTTTTTGTGTGTAGTAAAGAAATACCCTGTTTCTGGTGCGATTTATTTTTTCCCGCAGCATGAACGTGGGAAAAATAGTCTTGAAAATTCCATTGAAAGGTGATAGAAACTGGGATTTATGAATGGTCATTCAGTATTTTTAGGACGTCATATTATTTGATAAACTCGTAAAAAGGCCATTCGAATCTTCAGATGGCTAAGTCAAAAAGTTCGATATTCAGGTAAGCGCAGACTCCGAGGCGTAGTGTTTTTATCAGGTCCTCAATCATACATGCGGTATGTTGAGGTTCTGTTAAAACCTACAACGCAGGAGATTGGGCTTTTTACGACGCCATCTTATTTAATTAGAAAGGTTTTTACTTCATATGGATATTGCTGAGGGTTTCAGGTGTCACAGGGAAAAAATTGTAGATAGATGGGTTGAATATGTCCTGTCAACGTATACGTCTTCGGGATTTTTTATAAAAGAGAAAGATAAATTTGCAAATCCGGTTGGAGGAAATGTCAGGGAAGGATTACAAAAACTTTTCCTGCTTCTGACGAAGGAAGCTGACCCGGAAGAGTTCGCCGCTCCCCTCGAACAAATTATATCCATCCGGGCTGTCCAGGTATTCTCACCGTCTCAGGCAGTGGCACCTCTGAATAGCGTAAAACATATTGTCAGAGAAGTTTTTGAGGCGGATAAGGAAAGAAAGCAGCTTGCAGGTGAGCTATATGATTTTGAGTTCCGTGTCGATCTTGCTGTTTTTGCGGCGTTTGATATTTACATGAAATATAGAGAGCGTCTTTATCAGGTAAGGATTGACGAAATCAAGTCAGGGAACCATATCTTGACAGGCAGTAAGTGCCCTTCTAATACCCCGCAAACGGGAATTAGTACCCTGTGAGTGCGGGCTTGAGAGAATAAAGAAATTTTGAGAGGATAAACAGTGTGTAACCGGTTGTTGTGGTGTGATATGTATATCTGCACCATGGTTTCCAAAATTCAGTTCAATTGAAGCGAGGTAAGAAATGAAGTACGCCTTCTCATTCCTGGCAGTCATTGCTTTGAGTTTGATTGCCTGGCTCGGATCGCAGATACCCGGAATGCCGTACCTGTTTGGTATAGCTTTACCGTATCTGGCCATGATGATCTTCCTTGGCGGTTTTGTCTATAGAGTTGTGCAGTGGGGAAAATCTCCTGTCCCGTTCTCGATTCAAACTACCTGTGGCCAGGGAAAATCATTGGACTTTATCAAGCATGACAGACTGGAAGCTCCTAATACAACCGCAGAGGTTGTTGCAAGAATGTTTCTGGAAATTGTGACTTTCAGATCCCTTTTTAGGAACACTAAATCCGAACTTCATGACGGACCAAAGATTACTTATGAATCCTCTAAGTGGCTCTGGATGTTTGCTCTGATCTTCCACTACTCTTTTCTGGTAATTGTTATCAGGCATATGCGTCTGTTTCTCGATCCAGTACCTGCCTGGATAGGCTGGCTGGAATTCGGTGACGGGATTTTTCAGGTCGGGGCTCCGGGTTGGTATATTACTGACATAGGTCTTCTGGCTGGCTGTGTACTGCTTTTTGGTAGAAGAGTGATTACCCGCCATGTGAGGTTCATTTCACTGGTGAACGATTATTTCCCTCTGGTTTTGATTTTTGCCATCGGCTTTACAGGAATTCTGATGCGCTATGTTTTCCGCACCGAGATTGATATTGTAAATATTAAGCAGCTGGCAGTAGGGCTTGTAACTTTCTCTCCCGTTATAGGATCAGAGATTGGTGCCATTTTTTATATCCACCTTTTTCTTGTTTGTGTCCTGCTTGCATACTTTCCATTCAGTAAATTGATGCATTTTGCAGGTGTTTTCATGAGCCCGACAAGGAACATGAAGAACAATACCCGCGCGGTGCGTCATTTGAATCCTTGGAATCCATCAATAATTCCGCATTCCTACGCGGGTTATGAAGATGAATTCAGGGAGTTTATGGTCGAATCCGGAATTCCGGTGGAAAAAGAACTTCCTCCGAAAAAGGATGATGAATAAACATTATTCCCAAAACTAGCTTATGAGGATGAGATAACGATGTCAGTTACCAAATTAGAACAATTATCGAAAAGCGTAGTGCAGGGACCATCCTTGGCCACAGGAGCAATACCAACCAGGGATTGGATGGATATCCCGGTGAAGTTTGAGTCCGGTAACTATGCCTATGTAGCTAAAAAAGATAAGGTGGAATATCTCAACAGTCAGTCCGGTTTGAGTTTTCCCAATGCACGTGAATGGTCTCCTGAGGATGATGACTGGAAACTCCCCGAAGACTGGAAAGAAACTATTCTTAAGGGATTGAAGGAGCGTCTCGATAAATTCCGTTCTCTTAAAATTTTCATGGACTGCTGTGTACGTTGCGGTGCATGCGCAGACAAATGTCATTTTTTTCTTGGTACCGGAGACCCTAAGAATATGCCGGTGTTGAGAGCTGAACTCCTCAGGTCGGTGTACCGGAACGATTTTACTCTTGCCGGTAAGTTTCTTGGAAAGATGGCTGGGGCCAGAGAGATGACAGTGGGTGTACTGAAAGAGTGGTTTATGTATTCATATCAGTGTACCGAATGTCGCAGGTGTTCTGTCTTTTGTCCATACGGCATTGACACTGCGGAAGTAACCATGATGATCCGTGAATTGCTGCACACGGTTGGCATAGGTATCAACTGGGTACTGGAGCCCGTCTCGAACTCAAATCGTACTGGTAACCATATGGGACTGCAGCCCCATACTTTTAAGGATAATGTTGAGTTTCTGGTTGAAGACGTTGAGAGTCTTACTGGCGTTAAACCGAATATTTCCTTTAACAGAAAAGGGGCGGAGGTTCTTTTCATCACCCCTTCTGCCGATGTATTTGCCGAACCTGGCCTCTATACTGCCATGGGATATCTACTTCTTTTCGAGGCTATCGGCCTTGATTATACGTGGTCTACCTATGCCTCGGAAGGTGGTAACTTTGGCCTTTTTACCAACAATGAATCAATGAAAAAATTGAACGCCAAGATGTATGCCGAAGCGGAACGTCTGGGTGTCAAATATATTATTGGTGGCGAATGTGGTCATATGTGGCGTGTGGTGCATCAGTATATGGATACTATGAATGGTCCTGCTAATTTTCTGGAAAAACCGGTTTCTCCGATCACCGGCACTGTCTTTGAAAATGCTGCTTCATCCAAGATGGTTCATATAAGTGAATTCACTGCTGATCTTATTAAACATGGCAAGCTGAAGTTTGATAAGAGTCGTAACAGCCATATCAAGGCGACTTTTCATGATTCCTGTAACCCTGCAAGGGCAATGGGGCTTATCGATGAACCGCGATATATTCTGGATCATGTGGTTGATTGGGTTGAAATGCCCGAAAACACTATCCGTGAGCAGACCTTCTGCTGCGGCTCCGGGACTGGCTTGAATACCGATGAAATTATGGATTTGAGGATGCGATCAGGATTGCCAAGGGCAAACGCTGTAAAATATGTCCAAGAGAAACATGGGGTAAATATGCTTTCATGTGTTTGTGCAATCGATAGAGCAACGTTGACCTCTCTGAATAACTACTGGACCCCCGGGGTCGAGGTTTGTGGCGTGACGGAGCTTGTCGCAAATGCGATTGTTCAAGAAGGCGAGACTCGCGAGGAACTAGAGGAAGGCTTACGGACGATGGTTTAACCCTGATCAGAATAGCAGAATAGAGGAGTAGCTCATGTACAATAAAGCAACAATTATACCGGGACTGGCCATATTCGTCCTCTTTGTCACTTTCCCGCTTTGGTTTAATGCATTTTCCACCGCAAGTACTGTACCAAAACCGGAGCTGCCGCAGGGCGGTGAGAAAGAGTGTGTTGCACCTGCCGCAGAAATGCGCGAGAGCCATATGGTGCTGTTAAATGAATGGAGAGATGGTGTTCTTCGTGACGGCAACCGAGATGTGATAACCGTAGATGGTAAAGAATATGGCAAAGGTTTGCAGCTGGCCTGTATGCAGTGCCATACAAGCAAGGAAAAATTCTGTGATACCTGCCACGAATATACCTCTGTTGACCCGTACTGCTGGGACTGTCATCTGAGCCCTGAAGTTGCAGCGTCGAAGAAGGAGACACACTAATGGACAAGCAAAGAAGAAAATTTCTGAAGATAGCTGGTGCTACAGCACTTGCTGGTATCAGTGCTCCTGCTGTAGTCCAGCTGACGACCTCTTCTGCGGTAGCTTCCTCCAGCAATGGAACAGCAAAAGTACACGGAGCCCCCGAAGGTGGACACAAATCGGCAGCACATGGTGCAGATGATGCACCCACAGGCGTACGCCTAGGGCTTGTTGTTGATATGCGTAAATTTTATGGCAAGCCTGAATTGCTTGATAAAGCTATCAGCGCTTGCGCAAAAGCACATAACATTCCTCAGATTGATAATAAAAAGAGCGAAATTAAATGGATATGGAAGGCTCCTTTTGAAAATGTTTTTCCCGAGCATTCCAGTTATCATTCTTCTAAAACCGTAAAAGAAAATGATTTTCTTGTTTTATGTAATCATTGCGACGAGCCACCATGCGTGAGGGTATGTCCGACTCAGGCTACCTATAGGCTCCCTAATGGAATTGTTGCTATGGATTATCACCGTTGTATCGGCTGCCGTTTCTGTATGATGGGCTGTCCCTACGGCGCACGAAGCTTTAACTGGGAAAACCCCAGACCGTATATCAAAGAGTATAACCCCGACTTTGCCACTCGTATGCGTGGTGTGGTAGAGAAATGTAACTTCTGTGGCGAGCGTATTGCACTCGGGAAAGAGCCCGCGTGTTTAGAAGCTGTCAAGGAAACCGGTGCGATAGTTTTTGGTGATCTCAATGATCCCGAGTCTGAGATTCGCAAGGTACTTGACAAGGAGAATACTATCCAGAGGAAGCCTTCTCTTGGAACTAAACCGTCAGTCTTCTACATAGTGTGAGGATGTCATGATTGAAAAAGTATTTAAAGGAAACTCTCGCTACTGGATGTGGCTCGCATTTCTGAGCGCCTTTGTTGGAGTCGGAGCGATCTGTTACCTGAGACAATATCTCTTTGGCCTGGGATTGACCGGAATGGGTCGCGATCTGTCCTGGGGGCTTTATATTTCGCAGTTCACTTTTCTTGTTGGTGTTGCCGCGGGAGGGCTGATGCTTGTTCTTCCTTACTATATCCATAATTACAAGGTGTTCGGACGTCTTACAATTCTAGGTGAGTTTCTGGCTATTTCAGCAATTATAATGTGCCTTATGTTTATTATGGCAGATATTGGTCAGCCTCTGCGCGGATTAAACATGATGCTCCATCCAACCCCTAACTCCATGCTGTTTTGGGATATGGTTGTATTGCTCGGGTATCTCGGTCTTAACGTGATCTGCGCCTGGGTTATTCTTACTGCAGAGCGTAAACAGGTTAAACCTCCTAAGTGGGTATATTTCTTTGTGTATCTGTCTATTCCATTTGCAGTTTCCATCCATACTGTAACAGCGATGCTCTATTGTGGATTGCCAGGCCGTCACTTTTGGCTGTCTGCGATTACTGCGCCACGGTTTCTTGCCTCTGCCTTTGCTGCGGGTCCCGCTCTTATCGTTATTGCCTGCCTGGTCATGAAGCGCGTTGCCAACTTCGATGCCGGAAAAGAGGCTATCAATAAATTAACTACTATTATAATGTATGCGGCCCTGATTAACGCATTCTTCGTCTGTCTGGAATTTTTTGTCGGTTATTACTCCAATATTCCAGGACATATGCATTCCCTGGAATATCTTTTCTTTGGTCTGGAGCATAACGGGCATGTGTACAATAACCTTGTGCCGTTTATGTGGAGTTCGGTGCTGCTCTGCTTTGGCGGACTCGGACTCTTTGCTTATATGAAAATCACAAAGATCTCTACAGATCTCATGGTTGGGATTGGATGTGCCATGATTTTCTTTGCTCTGTGGCTCGACAAGGGTCTTGGCTTTGTTCTGGGTGGCCTGGTTATAAACCCTCTTCATGAAATAGTTGAGTATTATCCAACTGCAAATGAGATAGGAATAACATTGGGTATCTGGGCTACCGGATTCCTGCTTGTCACGTTAATGTATAAAATTGCAATTGATGTGGAGCATGAAGTAGAAGCGTAGCAGGAGTATTTTCATTGATGTTATTTAAGGCCCTCGACTTGTCGAGGGCTTTTTTTATGGTAACATGGTAAATATGTACTTATTGCATTTTGTTTTCGGTCTGATCTTTAAAGTTGAGAGAGCTGACATTGCATAAGAAGAAAGTACTCATAGTATTTTATTCCTTCTCACAGCAGACTAAACTTATGCTTAATAAGTTAATCGAAGGACTGCAGGCCGAAGGTGTAGGGGTCACTGTGCAAAGGCTGACCCCGCTCTCACCATATGAATTTCCCTTCAGGTCATACAGTAGGCTGTTTAGAGCAACAGTGGAGACATTTTTCCAGAAGCGGTTCGAAATCAAGCCAATAGATGACAGGTGCTATGGGGACTGGGACAGGGTTATTATTGCGGGACCGACATGGTCGTATCACCCAAGCGGCCCTGTGATTGATTTTTTAAACAGGTTTGGCAAGGATGTATGCGGAGGGCAAAAGGTTACTCCCTTTATATCATGCAGAGCGTATTGGCGGCTGCATAGCTGGGAACTTGGTAGACGCCTGAAGAAAACTGGTGCCAGCGTGTCAGCTCCCATAGTATTTATTCATCAGATATCAGAACCGTGGCGTACAGTCGGTCTTATCATGCAGCTGCGTGGAAAAATGGTTCGCAGGGAGAACTCCTGGTTCAGAAAGAAATATCCAGGGTACGGACATACACGGGAACAGGGCAATATTGCACTTGAAGAAGGTCATAAACTGGGTAAAAAACTCAATGCTCAGGTGGTGTAGAGGGATCTGGTTTTTACGGCCACTGACCAGTAATATAGAGATGATAAAAATGCAATATATTCTCAGAATAGAAAACATATATTAAGGCACCGCAGGCCAGGAAGGGGCCAAATGGAATTCTGGTGTTACCTCCTTTTTTTTGCCATCTCATTGCAATAAGACCGATAATGGAACCGGTAGCCGAACTGACAAGGATTACAAAGGGAAGAGACTGCCAGCCAAGCCATGCTCCGATCATGGCGAGGAGTTTTATATCCCCTCCACCCATGCCGTCCTGTTTACGTAATAGATAGTAGAGGAAGGCGATAGCATAGAGAACACCTCCTCCGAGAAGTAATCCAATCAGGGAACTTTGCCAGGTCAAATTGCTGTTGATTAGTGAAAATAGGAAACCAAGGACAATTCCGGGAAGGCTGATGATATCTGGAATAATCTGATGATGGATATCTATGAATATGATGACCAGCAGAGCAGCCGCAAAGAGGAAATAAGCCCCTGCCTGTATTGAAAAATTAAACCTGCAGTAAACTGCGGCGGCAAGAAGGCTGGTTAACAGTTCTACTGCGGGGTACTGGAGGGAGATTGATATATTGCAGTGCGAACACTTCCCGCGAAGCGCAATGTAGCTTAAAACAGGTATATTCTCGTACCATGAGAGAGAGTTGAGGCATTTGGGGCAATGGGAGGCTGGAAAAACAATCGAGGTATCTTTTTGGGGAAGTCTCAAGATAACAACATTTAAGAAGCTGCCGATGATTGCACCAAAAAGAGCTGCAGTAAGTGTAAGAAAAATTTCTGGCTGCATAGTATAAAAAGGGGTTTTTGACTAATTTAAACAATATCAATAAAGATAAACTCGTAAAAACCTAAAATTTAGATGGATAAGTAAAAAGCTTCATATTGGAGGCGTGCAATTTTTCTATTATTTCGGCGTACATAAGGTACGTCGTAATGATAAAAAAATTGTAACAACGAACAAGGTGAAGAGTTTTTACGACGCCATCAATAAAGTGTACCGTAACTATGTCACAATACCAGGAAAAAGCAACTGTAATACGTATTGAACAGTTTTCAGAGAAGAATTATCGTCTAACACTCGACTCACCGGATATAGCCACGAGTGCTAAAGCTGGTCAGTTTGTGATGATCCGGGCCGGTTTGGGCAAGGACCCTCTGTTAAGGCGACCTTTTTCAATTCACCAGACAACCACAAACGGGCGGATTCAGATATATTTTAAAATAGTTGGTCGGGGGACCGATATACTGGCCCGGGTTAAGGTAGGAGAGACGCTGTCTGTTTTCGGGCCATTAGGTCGTGGATTTACCATCCGGAAGGATTCCCCTGCTTTGATTGTGGGCGGGGGTCTTGGGATAGCTCCAATGCTTTTTCTTGCCAAGAGCATCTGTCGTCTGAAAAGTGACTTCAGCAATGACCAGATTATTCTTGCCGGTCGGGGAAAAGACGAAGTGGAACCACTTGCCAGAGATTTTAGGGAATTGGGGATGAAAATCCAATTTGCGACTGATGATGGATCTTATGGTTACCATGGACTTGTAACGGATCTTTTAAGTTCTCTTAAATTCGACGCTGATTGTACTGTTTATACCTGCGGCCCGGAGCCGATGATGGCAGCTGTGTACACGATTTGCCAAGCCCGATCCGCCGCCTGCCAGGTTTCGGTAGAAAGTGTCATGGCGTGTGGAATGGGAGCATGTCTGGGGTGCAGCAGGTCCAGCCGTAAGGGAACGTACACCCACGTCTGTCTTAATGGTCCTGTTTTCAATGCAGAGGATTTGATATGGAATTCGTAAAAAACAGAGTGAATGATTTCCCCGATTTACGTGTTAATATCGGTTCGCTTGAGATCACAAATCCCGTGATGACCGCTTCAGGTACTTTTGGTTACGCAAGGGAGTTCGAAAATCTTATGAACTTGTCTCGACTCGGGGCGGTGATTGTAAAAGGAATTTCCCTTAACCCTCGACCGGGCAATCCTCCTCCACGTATCGTTGAGACGGCCTGCGGGATGCTCAATTCAATTGGCTTGCAGAATGTCGGTGTAGACAGGTTTATATCTGAAAAAATGAGTTACCTGGCCGGTCTCAATATACCGGTTATAGTTAATATCCTCGGTGATTCCCTTGAAGAATATCAGGAGATAACAAAAAGGCTTGCCGGGGTTCCGGGGGTCAGCGGAATTGAAGTGAACATCTCCTGCCCCAACGTTAAAAAAGGTGGGGTTGCTTTTGGTACTGATCCCTCCATGGCCGCAGCAGTGACAGCAGCTGTAAAGGAGAGGGCGGATGTTCCGGTTATGGTAAAACTTTCTCCGAATGTCTCTGATATTACTCTTGTCGCCCGTGCCGTTGAGGACAGCGGGGCTGATTCCATATCCCTGATAAATACGCTTATAGGGATGGCAGTTGATTTGAAAAGCCGTCGTCCGGTTCTGGCAAATGTCTTTGGCGGCCTATCCGGGCCTGCCATTAAACCTGTTGCTCTACGGATGGTTTACCAGGTGGCATCATCGGTCTCTATTCCCGTTATCGGTATAGGTGGTATAGAAACTGCGGAAGATGCATTGGAATTCCTGCTCGCTGGTGCATCGGCAATACAGGTTGGAACTGCCAATTTTATTAATCCTCGTGCAAGCGAGGATGTTGTCGAGGGTATAGGTGATTACGTGATGGCAGAAAAATTACCGTCTGTTCGCTCCCTTATTGGAAAGTTACTAGTTGATTAGGCTGTATAATAATGAGCCCTTACTGGTCTGGTAGCCGGAAAAGAATAGATTAGAACTCCGATGGAACTGAAAATATGATAGAGATAGAACCAATAGCCCAAGTAGATGCAAAAATTTCTGTACCCGGCTCGAAAAGCCTGACACAGCGGGCCCTTATTGCTGCAGCTCTTGCACGGGGAGAAAGCAGGCTGATCGGTCCGCTTGAGAGTGAGGATACGGAATATTCATCGAAGGCGCTGGTTCAGGTGGGTGTTTTGATCGATAAAGGTGATGACTGGTGCGTCAGAGGTAACGGCGGAGTAATTCACCCAAGCGAACAATCAATTTATCTGGGAAATAATGGAACAGCGACCCGCTTTCTCACCTCTGTTACTTCTTTAGGGAATTCCTCCTTTGTTATTGATGGAGATGCACGGATGTACCAGCGGCCGATCAGTCCATTGATAGTGGCTTTGAAAGGATGGGGAGTTGATATAGCTTCTATTGAGGAGACAGGTTGTCCGCCACTCAGGATTAACGCACAGGGAATAAACGGCGGTACCACGGTACTGCCGGAGGGCAAATCGAGTCAATATCTTTCTTCATTGCTGCTTGTCGCTCCGTATACCAGGCGGCCATCAGTCTTACGCGTAGAAGGTGAAGTACTGTCAAAACCCTATGTGGCCATGACCTTGTCTGTGATGTCTGCTTTTGGTGTAGATGTAGAGGCGGCGGCTGATTTCAGCACTTTTTTTATTCCCCAGGGCTGTTATCAGGCAAGAGATTACGAAATTGAGGGTGACGCATCAAATGCATCCTATTTTTGGGCTGCCGCCGCTGTAACCGGCGGGCGGGTGACAGTTGAGAATGTTCCAGTGCCCTCCCTGCAGGGAGATTCGATGCTCGTACCGCTTCTGGGGCGTATGGGCTGTGAAGTTACCAGGTCCGGTAGTGGTATTACTCTGCAAGGCTGTAAGCGTCTGGAGGGTATTTCTGTGGATATGGGGGATATGCCCGATGTCGTTCCAACCCTGGCTGTGGTTGCGGCCTTTGCCCATGGTACTACGGTGATAACTAATATAGCCCACTTACGAATAAAAGAATGCGATCGTCTGTCTGCAGTTGTGAAAGAGCTGGGTAAGCTTGGTGTGAACGTTGAAGAACACGAAGATAAAATGATAATCCACGGTAATGGCGGGGAGAATCTCAAGGGAGCTGAAATTGACACCTATGAGGATCACAGGATGGCAATGAGTCTTGCTGTTGCCGGATTGAGAATACCCGGAGTAAAAATTACCGGCGAGACCTGTGTCGCAAAGTCTTTTCCAGATTTCTGGGAGCGGTTCGCACTGCTGGCTTAGTTTAACCTCGTAAAAATATCATCCAACGCTAGAGGTCGGGCTTTTTGACTAGAAAGTAGAGTTCCCCGTCTTCTTTCATATGGTTTGCGGCCAGTTCTGCGTAGTAACCGTATCCCCAGAACAGATCGACGCGCCCAGTACCCTTGATTGCGGCCCCAGTATCCTGGGGGAAAACAAACCTGTTTAAGGGGACCCAGCCGACAATTTCCCCTTGTTGATTCACCTCCGGTTTTCGGGTTTTTAGATACCCTATAACTCCATCCGGAAGTGCCGAATTGTCGATGGCGATCGATCTCCCCGGGGTCAGTACTGCACCGCTGCTACCTTTTGGACCAAGATTATCACCCCAGTTAAAAAAGATAAACCGTGGATTATGGTGGAGAATGCGTTGCTGTTCTTCCGGATGCTGTTCCAGGTAATTACGGATTGCAGGGACAGTAACTTCAGCCAGAGCCATCTTTTTTTCGTCCACCAGCAATTTGCCGATACTATTGTATTCAAGCCCATTGGAGGCTGCAAACCTGATTGACCTGACAGAGTCATCCTGCAGCTTGATTCTGCCGGATCCCTGGACCTGCAGGAGGAAAGCGTCTAAGGGATTTTTGAGATAGGCCAGTTCATAGCCACTGGCGGTGTTCATTGACTCAATCTCTGCTCTGCTCCAGTAGCTGATGAATCCTTTATCGGTGATCCTTCCGATTCGTGGTAATGAACCATTAGGTTCTTGTTTTATCAGATCATCAGGAGGAGAGTATAGTGGATATAGATATGGTTTAACCCTGGTGAGGCTTCCTTCAAAGAGGGGCTCATAGTAACCTGTGACCAACATCTGACGGTTTTTTTTGTCCTTTCTTCCCCCCGCCTGGTAGATATTATAATTTCTAACAATAAATTGGGGCAACTCGTCAGCGCTTGGGTTTTCTTTTATTTTTTTGGTAAGAGTCAAGATCGATTCAAGCAGCAGCTCTGATGAATAGTTTTCCTGCCCGATTAAAGTGTCATCCTCGCTGGTCTTATTCCTGAGTAATTCTGCGTGGCTCTGCGCAGCTGAAAGGAGTGAAGTATAGTCTTGGTCATCAGAGAATATTAGAGTTTTGTCGGCTGCAATAAGATGCAGAGGTTTGTATTCGTCCCTGGTTAAAAGAAAGTAGCACGTAATACCGCCTAGCAGTAAGCAGAAAAATAATAAGTATAGAAATTTTGAATGAAACCGGAAGGTCATGTGAAAAGTGGATAAAACTATTTTTTAAAGGCCTCGGCCATCTCCGCAACAGCCATCGCATATTTAGTGCTGTGATTGTATTCTGTTATGGCGTGAAAATTGGGATATCCGGCGACAAAACGTATCCCTCCACCAAAGAGAGGGGTTTTCTCCAGGCCGATAATTGATAATTGACCGTTATCTGGAGGGCGGGGGAGAGTTACTCCCTGGTCTTGAGACAGTTTGCGCCACGCAATTCGTCCTTTCCGCCCTTTCTGGTAGGTTTCAAGGAGTAAATCTGTTTTCAGAGAACTACCTATCTCTACAAAAATTGGTCCATGAAGTGCCCAATTGTACCTCTTGAGATAGTTAGCTATAGATGCAAAGATATCATCCATAGAAGAGATGAGATCCCGGCGGGAATCACCATCAAAATCAACGGCATATTCATTAAAACTTGATGGCATAAACTGGGCCTGCCCGAAAGCACCGGCGTAGGATCCTTTTATTGTCAGGGGATCAATATTATTCTCTCTGCAGAGCAGAAGATACTGAATCAGTTCTTTTCTAAAGAATTCGGACCTGCGAGGATAGGCATCGAACAAGGTGTTTAGAGCCTGAAATAGTGCATACCCCCCCATATTTTTTCCAAAGCGGGATTCAATGCCCCATATTGCAACAATGATTTCCCGGTCGACGCCAAATTGTGCTTCAATTTTATCAAACAGCAGCTTGTGGTTTTTGAGTTCCTTTCTGCCTTTCGAAACCACTGTCGGTGTTATGAAGAGCGGCCAATATTTATAATAGGGTTTAGATTCCCATTGCTGATCCATAAGGGTGAGAACACGCTGATTAATACGAACACCGTCAAATAGGTGAAGAAGATCAGCCCTTTTAAAATCATGTTTTTCTTCTAATTCCTGGAAAAAAATGCGATATTTTTCACTGGTCAGATCAATGAGCTGATTGTCGGCCACGAGGTCGGCAGCCTTGATCTTTGTCTCGGCAAAACAGGCTGAGATGAGACCTGGTAGAATAAATAACCCCAGGAAAAAGATTTTCAAGAATTTTCGGAAGTGGTGCGAACTGTTGATAGCTTTTCCTCCAACTGTTTTAGTACCTTACTCCGGAAACACTGCAATTAAAAACAAGAAACTGAGTAATGTATTTTGAAATTATGTGGTTACATATACCACCAAGGTACTAAAACCCTTCAAGCTGATAATGAAAGGGTGCCGGCTTTTTACCGTTTACCGGTGTTGGACAGATTGTTTTTAACTCCTCATGGAAAGATTTTATCCAGTTGGATAAGAAAATCATCAAGCATTGAGGGAGGGAGACTGTTAATACCTGCAGCCGCAGCCCTTCCTCCGCCTGTCGGGAAGAGTTTGCATAGGGTATCTGCGTCTCTTTTATCTGTCAGTGGCGCGCGCAGACTGACTCTCAGGGTGGAGTCTGCGTTTTCTACAATCAGTGCATGGGCCAGGTCAGTTTCCTCACGGGCTTTCAGGTTTGAAAAAACACCTTGAATTCTGCGAGCCCAACCGGTGCTGGGGAATAAATATACTGCATTTTTCCCGTTTACCGAGTGTTTCTTCTGGTTGAGCGCCATTTTAAGGTCGTCTCTAAAGCCCTCCCGCAGGGTTTTGATAGTAGAGGAAGCGACGTAAAAATCGAAAGGATCATCATAGTCAAGTACTGATTTATACAGTTCTTCCGGGGCGTAATGAAGATCACTCAGAGTTGACCCGTAACCGTTGTAGTTAACAAGTTCACCTATTTCCCTTAGTTGGCTGGTCTGTTTTTCTGTAAGATCCAGATTAGATGCAAGGTGTTCTGCCCGTTGATGCAAGTTGTCTCCGAAAGCACCACAAATTGCCCAGGCTATGTGTTTTCCGTTCAGTACACTGTTAACGATCAGTGAGGTGCAGGTCTCTGGTGAGACGTCTATTTTATGGTGGAGCAGGTTGGATTCGGGAATGTCGCCTGCAAAATGATGGTCAAAATATTCTACAGAGTTATTGTTCGCCAGCAGGGTGGCAAGAAAAACACGATTTGAGTCCAGGGATATATCAAACACGCTGACGGTGCAATTTTTCTCGTCGATTATTCTTGAAAGTAAGGTGATGTCACGCTTTACCCCTGTTATCAACACTGCTGATGGTTGAGGTTTTTCAAGGCGCATCTGGTGGAGAGCAAAAACACCATCAGCGTCACCGTTAAAAATATCGAAATGCATCAGTATTAAAGCCTCTTAAAAAGCATCCGGGCGGTAACTAATAGAAGGGCAGGGCGGTTACAGTAAGTCTAAAGGGTCATCCCTAGTGTACTGCCAATATTAGCGAGCTCAAACATCACAAGAAAAACAGTATCATACTGTGTGTACTGTGTTTCAAATTTAACTGACCAGCAGAGCGCCTGATAGGTTAATGAAGCAGTTGCTTCATCTGTTCGCTCGTTGGCTATGGAGTGTTTTACCTCAGCTCCGGCAATCCATCTGCTGAAAATTCGTGCATTAATCACCGCGTTGATCTGTTCTATATCTTCATTGGGTTTGTAGCTGTAATCGAGGCTGAAATAGTCTCCTCTGGAGTTTATATAGTCACCCTCCAGGGTATGACTGGTAAAGTCGTTGTCGTAGACATCGTAGTAGCTTCTATAAGAAAAATTTGCTCTTTTAATCGGTTTCCATCCTATCTCAGTGAAAATATCCGAAAAAGGTTCATCGGAAGAAGAATCACGAAGGTCATAAAATTGATCAATTTTAAAATATGCATAATCATGCGTTTTTTCTATATTGTTTTTGTTAAAGGTAAAAGTATTGAAAAAGTTGTCGATACCGTAAGAAATAGCGTTTATTTCATTGATTTGATCTACATCGTCAAAATATGGCAGGTCATCCTGGTCTACATCTTGGGTATAGTTGTATTTAATGAATGGCCGCAGCTGGTGAGCAAAACTCCTCTGGCTCTTGCCAGTGAGGGAAAAGTCTTTTTCAAGTGTAGTTGCAACCTCTGTTTCAAACTCTGCTAAAAAACGATTCTGGGTGGTGTCTTTATCCCATTCCGAATCTCCGTAGGCTTCAACGGAGTAAAAAGTCTCACGAAGCCCAAGTTCAGCTCGGGATTCCAGGTATGGGCTTAGAGGTATAGGGGCGGCAATAGTCGGTCGCAGGTCAACTCTGTGCCCTCCGATGCCGTCTTCCCGCCAATAATTGACATAATTTGCATCCCAGTCAAGAGTGAAGCTGGTTTCATCGATAGGAATTGCCCCGGTAAAATCAACGCTTGGTAATTTCCATAAAGGAGTATTGATGTCCGTCGTATCACTCCTTGCTTCGTCGATCGCTAGAAAGTTTGTTTCTAGTGAGATACCGTCCCAGCTTCGAAGTACCTTGAAAGTGTTTTTACGCAACAGGTCTGTTTCATTCTGGAATCCACGACCAAAGGTCTCCAGGTATTTATTATGGTTGTTTTTAAAGCCGCTGGATCCAGCTTTGAATTCATTTAGGTAGTCCTGATCAGAGACAATGTCAATGTCAAGACGGCTCTGCCAGTTTTCGCCAAAGACGTGATCGGCTTTTCCGCGAAGCCAGTAGCGGTCGCTGTTGGTGTGGGTATAACCGGTATCGTTGTAATACTCTGTTTCAGAAGGATCAGAGAGCGTATCGTCAAGATAATTGGCAGAAAACATCCCCTTGTCATTCGCCTTTTCAACATAGCGAAAATCGACGCCTGGCATAAAACCTCTCTTAAGGTAATATTCAGGGAAAAATGTCGCATCCATTGATTCTGAAATATTCAGAAAGAACGGTATGTTAAATCCAAACCCACCATGTTGGCTGCTAGTGAATTCAGGGAAAAGAAAGCCGGTCTGACGAGTGTTTTTTACAGGAACAACCATGTATGGGGTATAAAAAACGGGGATATTCTTTATGTTAAATTTCGCATGTTTAAGAAAAGCGTATCCGTCCTGTCTGATATCAACGTCAGTACTGGAAAAACTCCAGGGAGGAACCTCTCCATCTTCAAGTTTACAGGTGATAACCCAGCCATCTTTTATGTGATATGTGTCAAATCCGGTTTTTTCTATGGACTTTCCTTCAAGGTGCAGAGAATTCTCCTTTCTGATCACTTTTGCATCAGTGAATTTACCAGTTTCATTGGTAAGTTTCAGGGTTCCTTCAGTGGCACGGAGCTCGTCCTCATCGGTAATTATATGTACATTCCCTTTGGCTTTAATAGACTCGAGCTCAACATCATAAACCATCCAGTCGGCTTTGATCGTCACTGTTGTTTTAAGTTGTGTTTCTGTTTTGTCAGAAACTTCATCGGCAGTGATTTCAAGGGGAACAATGTCTTCTTCCAGAAGTTCTTCCCAGGATGTGACACTGGCTTTTGCCTTAGGAGGGAGGAGTGGTATCCGTTTTTTCTTTTCAAGAACAACATTACCTTTTGCAACGATAGAGTTAGGTTTTTCGTATCTAACAACGTTGTCTGCGGAAATATTCCATTCTTCAGTTGAAATTTTCTCGGCTTGTACCTGTTGAGTGACACCAGTCAGCATCAGCGAAAGAAACATAATTATTACGCAGTGAAAACTGAACGGTCGTGGCAAGCGTGGTGACACAGCAGACTCCTTGTGAGAGATGAATATGAGTTAAAGATTTTTTAATCACAGCATGTTATTTAACCCTCCGAGTTTACGTTTCTCAAGGGATACTGTCAAGTTTAAAGTCGCTGGTTCGGGTGGATTATTTACTGATGCCCTCAAGGTTTTAGGCGTTATAGCTGGTATGGAAATATCCCGAAAAAATTACCTTGCAAATAAAATTTGTCTTTCATTGAAATCGGAAGTACTAGTATTACGGTCGCAGGGGTTGTTGAACCAACTGTTGTTTGACTGAAAAAACAAGGAAATGGGTGCAATAAATTACTATTTCGGCTATTTTCGTCAGTGATAATTGTAGGGGTGTGTTCAGGCAAGTTAAATCATTTTCGTATTGAATTGTAAAACAGCGTGTTATCGCTTGAGTTGAGAGAATGACTTTACTGGATGTGTTCCGGTGTGATGTATAAGGTAAGAAAAATCGAAACTGCTCAGCAACAGTCTCCCCATCGGTATATGGGATTCGAGTTGTTGTGTGCAGTGAATCAGAATTATGCCGTGTTGTTTGTGGGACTACCCTATAATGGCAGGGCTGAAAGGAAGGATAATGGCAATAGAAAAAAAGACGGAGAAAGAAAAAGCCGGGCTGAAAATAAAAGCTCGAATCGGTGCCTGGTGGAAAAGCACCGTATCAACAGAGAGTGAGGTTTCGAGGGAAGAAAAGGTAAATAACGAACCTCTCCTGCCTGACCCACAAACCGAGAGTGTCGAACCGGTTAAAAAAACTCCGCGCCGCCGTCCACCAAGAAAAAAATCTGCGGTTAAAAAAGATGATGCTCCCGTCGGGGAAGTGCAATCAGATACAACGACAAATACCGAGGTGGTTCCGGAGACTGATAAGAAGATAGTTGCAAAGAAGCCTCGCAAGCGAAAGCAGCGGAGCAAGGATGGGAAAAAAGGTGAGGAGGAATCTCCTTCTTCCGGTCAATCAGATCAGCTTACAGAAGATGTTGTAGATGAGGAGAAAACGGTTGAGCCCAAAAAAAAGAAAGAACCGTCTAAGCCTATCCCTGTAAGGAAGTTACTGATTAACGCGGAAGAACCTGAAGAATGCAGAATAGCACTTCTCGAGGATGGCAGGTTAGAGTCGATTCATGTTTCATCTGTCACCCGCACAAGGACTAAAAACAATATATATAAGGCAAAAATAGTTGCAATTGAACCGAGCCTTCAGGCTGCATTTGTTGACTATGGAACTGAAAAAAACGGTTTTTTGCCATTCAGTGAGATTCATCCTGAATACTATAAGGAAGCACTTAGCGATCGTGTTCGGGGGCTGGTTGAGGAAAATCAGTGGAAAAAATTAAGCATAGTTGATGTCATTGAGAAGGGTCAGGAAATTCTCGCCCAAGTGGTAAAAGAGGAAATTGGAAGAAAAGGTGCTAATATGACCACTTATCTTTCATTGCCTGGGAGATGTGTTGTCCTTATGCCAGGATCTGACTCTTCTGGGATCTCTAGAAAAATATCCGGAGAGGAAAAGCGTTCCCGTCTGCGGGATGCAATGAATGCAACGGATATTCCTGAAGGCATAGGCTGGATTGTTCGAACTGCCAGTATTGATATTACAAAAACTGCACTTTCCAGGGATGTGGGCTACCTGTTGAGGCTGTGGGAAGAAATTAAGAAGAAGGGGCAGTCTCTTGAGGGAGTTGGAATTGTCTATGAGGATCATCATAATGTCCTTATGTTTCTACGTGAGCACTTCGATCCCACTATTGTTGAGATACTTGTGGATGATTCTGCAGCTTTGGATGAAGTTAAAGGATTTATCGACCTGCTTCCGTCAAACCAGAGAGATGTCAAGGTTCGTATGCATCGTGGCTCCAGACCGATTTTTAACCAGTTCAGTGTTGAGGATCAGATTGAGTCGATCTATCAACCTCAGGTCAATTTACCATCCGGGGGATCCATAGTGATAGACCCGACTGAGGCTCTGGTCGCAATTGATGTTAATTCAGGCTCGACTTCTAAAGGGAAAAACTTTGAACAGTCAATCTTCCAGGCAAATATGGAAGCGGCCAGCGAGCTGGCAAGACAGCTTCGTTTAAGGGATCTTGGCGGCCTTATCGTTGTTGATTTCATTGATATGAGGATCAGGAAAAATGCTCTGGCCGTAGAAAGAGAAGTTAAGGCTGCAATGAAGCTGGATAAGGCAAAGGTTGATTTCAGCAGGATCTCAAAGTTCGGTCTAATGCAAATTTCGCGGCAGAAGCTGGGCGCACCTATTGAGGCTGGCAATTATCGAATATGTGAACATTGTAAAGGTCGAGGTACAGTGCGATCGATAGAGACACTTGCACTCTTTTATCTGCGAAGGATTCAGACGGGAGCGATCAGAAAGCTGGTGGCTAACATCGAGTGTCACTTTCCTCTTGATGTGGCGTCCTACCTCCTAAATAACAAGCGTGAAGAGTTGTATTCGATGGAGACCAAGTATCAGGTTGAGATAACTATTATTGCTGAAACTTCAATGAAACCGGCCGATAATAACTTGATCTTTCATAGAAGTGAAAAAGATGCTAAAACCACAATACAGCCTTGAGTTCCCTTGTGAACTAGAGTATATAGACATTTCTTTATGCACCAGTAGCTCAGCTGGATAGAGTACCTGACTACGA
>Ga0307988_1000814_pt1 | contig 19787 bp, 18 predicted proteins | sample EllFjometagen183_FD_203166 | JGI IMG/M metagenome (GOLD analysis project Ga0307988, IMG submission 203166) | Marine microbial communities from Ellis Fjord, Antarctic Ocean - #183 | ecosystem: Environmental > Aquatic > Marine > Unclassified | place: Southern Ocean | collected 2014-10-08 | reverse complement strand
AAGATTGTTCTTCCAAATTTACCGGTAGGTATTGATATCTCAGGTTACGCCATTCAGGGATTAAGTCTTCAAAACCCATTGGTTCAATATACAAGCGCCAGAGATTATTTTGAGATGCTCAATCTGAGAGTACACAGTTTTAAAGAATATCCTGAGTTTGCCAAATCAAGGCACATTGAAGGAAGAGTGAAGATTGAGTTTGTTCTGGCTAGTGATGGAAGTGTGTCGAATTTGTTGATTGTTAAACGCTCACGGAGTGAGCATTTAGATAAAGCGGCTCTCAAAGCCATTAAAAAAGCATCACCATTTCCACCACCCCTGCCACGACTTTTTAAAACACCGGCAAGGCTGATTATAAGCGTAACCTTTGAGATTATTTAATTTGCTACTTTATCAATTTGTAAAATAAAGAGGATGAATATGAAAATACAAAAATTTAAGCAACAGAAATTAATGGTCTGCATTGGTTTTTTAATAACCTTAGTGGTGTTTTGTATTCCTGCTTTGGCCAAAGCCAGTGAAACAGGTACTCGAACAATAACAGATATGGCCGGGCGCAAAGTTGTTATTTCAGGACCGGTAAAAAAAATAGTTACTACATTTAAACCTTCAACTCTCTGTACACTCTCTTTGGGGTTGCAAAAAAGACTTGTGGGAGTAGATACTTCATCAAAAAGGGACAGGCTATCCCTTGCAGTATACCCTGGAATTGCAGATGTCCAAGGTGTGGGGTCAAAATCCATGGGCATTAATTTTGAAACTCTGGTGTTTCTCAAGCCTGATCTTGTCATACTCTATTCCCAGAAAGATGGTCTGTCTCTTGCGGACAGGCTTACTTCAATTGGTATTCCAGCTATTGTTATTTTCCCTGAGACCTTTGAGACCATTAAAGAATCCCTGCGTCTTATTGCAAGAGCAACAGGTGAACCCGAGAGGACTCTGGCTATTGAGGAACAGATGAATATTATTACAGATCTGACTAAAAAACGCCTTGCAGGGCTTAAAGAAAAAGACAGAAAAACAGGGTATTTTTCGTCTTCCATTGGAATCTTCAGCACAACAACAGGTAATATGCTTCAGGATGAAATTTTTAATCAGGCAGGGATAACAAATGTTTCTCACCATTTAAAAGGATATTTTCAGGATATTTCACCGGAGCAGTTAATTGAATGGAATCCTGATGTTATGGTGCTTTCCCAGCATATGAAAAGATCAGAGGTTAAAGCGCTTGATAACAAAGCATTAAAAAGGATCAATGCTATTCAAAACAAAATAGTTTACAGGTGCCCGTCTAGTCTTGCGCCCTGGGATTTTCCTTCTCCAATGTCTGTTCTTGCAAGTCTATGGCTTGCCTGTAAGGTTTACCCGGAACGGTTTTCAGATATTGATTTCCAACGTAAAGCAGATGATTTTCATTTTCAGTTGTTTGGTAAGACTCTGACTCAGATGGGTGGCAAAATAGATGACACGGTTTACTAAATCGAAAAAACTTGTTGGTCTGCTTTGCTTTGCACTGTTTGCAGCATTATTAGCTGCAGCAGTATCAGGAAGGGTTTCCATAAGTTTTTTTGAAATTTTTCATATGTTTTCAAACATATACAATGGTATTGCTTCAAAAGGCGAGCTTCTCTCCAAAGAACTGGTGTTTTTCTGGATACGGCTTCCAAGGTGTATCATGGCCATTTTTGTAGGCGCAAGCTTAGCTGTTTCCGGAGCTGTGTATCAGGCTCTGTTTAGGAACCCCCTTGTTTCTCCAGATATCCTTGGTGTCTCTGCCGGCTGTACCTTTGGTGCTGCTTTAGGCCTTGTTCTTCCTTTTCAGTCTTTTACCCTGGTTCATATTATATCCTTTTTCTTTGGAATTTTAGCTGTTTCCATGAGTGTCGGACTGGCAAAGGCGATTTCAATCAAACCTGTTATCATTCTGGTGTTGGCCGGCATGGTTGTTCTCTCCTTTTTTAATGCACTGCTTATGATTTTAAAATATTTTTCAGACCCCTATGGCGCATTACCCAGCATCATTTTCTGGGTCATGGGAAGTCTCAGCAGGGTAACCTGGGATAATGTATTGATAATGGGCCTGTTTGCTGTTGCAGGAGTAACCCTGTTTATGGTTTTGAGGTTCAGGCTCAATATTCTCTCCCTGGGTGATATTCAGGCAAAATCCCTGGGCATGAATCCTTCTTTTTTCAGGGTTCTCCTGATTGTAACAAGCTCATTAATGGTTGCTGCATCTGTGGCAACATGCGGCCAGATATCCTGGCTCGGGCTGATTATTCCTCACATGGCAAGAAGCCTTGTGGGGCCAAGGCATGAAATGGTGATTCCGGTCACAGCTCTCATGGGTGCACTCTTTCTTTTAGTTGCAGATTCCCTGGCAAGAAGTATTTCTGCTGCTGAAATTCCTGTGGGGATTATAACAGCACTTGCCGGAGCGCCTATTTTTGGATATCTCATGTATAAAAACAGGGGCACTGGATGGATTTGATACTTGAATGCCAGTCGCTCTGTTTTAGATATAATGGCAATGAAGTTTTAAATAATATTTCCTTTAAGGCAGGAACCGGACGTTTTTATGCTGTGCTGGGAAGAAACGGTTCAGGTAAAACCACATTGATTCATTGCTTAAATAAGATATTAACCCCTGTTTCCGGTAAGGTTTTGATCCATGGCAAAGATATTGCCTCGCTTACCAGAAATGATATAGCAAAGCAGATATCCTTGGTGCCCCAGGAACACCTGGATATATTCCCATATAAAGTGATTGATGTAATTGTCATGGGAAGAGCTCCTTTTTTAAAAATAGCATCAAGCCCTGAGCCTGAAGATTATGAAATTGCCGGAAAAGCATTAAAAGACCTGAATGCCGAGGATCTTGCCCATAAGAATTTTAATCAGATATCCGGAGGAGAAAGACAGATAACCCTTCTTGCAAGGGCGCTTGCCCAGGCAACAAAGATAATGCTGTTGGATGAACCTACTAATCATCTGGATTTTAATAATCAGTACAATTTATTATCCTGTATCAAAAATCTTTGTAAATCAAAGGGGATCAGTATTATCGCTTCTATGCATGATCCCAATATGGCAGCTCTTTTTTCCGACGAGGTCATAATGATTAAAGATAGCAATATTATGGCCCAGGGCAGAACTGAATCTGTTATGACAAAAGAAAATATTTCCAGATTGTATGATACAGACACCAGCGCGATTTTACTGAATAAAGAAAAAAAATTCTTTCTTCCCAGCAAAGTAATTGAGGATAGATAACAAATGAAACAAGATTTTCCCTTTTTTATTTTTTTATTAACCGGTTTACTTTTCTTTCTTGAGTTGATTTTTATCCTGGTAAAAAAAACAAAGATTGCAGATAAATTCAGGATTATAGCAACAATGGCATGTATGTCAGGATTGGCATATATCATTGTTGTGACAAAAAGATTGCCTCTTTTTGGCCCTTTTGAGGCGAGTTTTTATATTTTATTTATATTGACACTACTTGTTAAAGAGTCCCAAAAAAAGCACTCTTTCCCGGATTTATCAGCAAAGCTTTCATTGATTTCTTCCATTGTGATACTTTTTATTCTTGCTTTGCAGGCCGGGAAGTCAATGGTTATTAATCCGGATTATTACATGTATGATAATATCTGGGTAATGCTTTTTTTTAACCTAAGGCTTATTGCCGCCGCTTTCCTTATCCATGCAATGGTTTTATCTCTTACCGGTTTTTATGGAAACTCATATGATCAAGACCTTTTGCACCGTTCTGCAAAGAAGTCTCTTTTAATCGGAACAATCATCTATCTCTCTTCAGAATGGTCAGGGTCGATATGGTGTTTAAACTGGTTTGGAGAATCCTGGAGATGGAATAATGGATTTTTCAAATCTTCCATGGTTTTTTTACTGGTTATGCTTGCATGCCATTTACCTACCAAAGTGAGCAGGAATAGATTCTTAAGAACATTATTTGCTTGTTTCCCCGGTCTTTTTGTTCTTTGGATAATTTTTTTTCATTAAGAGGCAATTACCATGATTAAATATTTAAGTTCAGTAAAATTTACATTTTATAATCTTGTTCTGATGATTCTTCTTATGGGTACTGGTGTCGGTTTAAGCCAATATTTCAAATCAAGCTTTAAGATGATGAATGAAATCAATATTATGGAATGGATTGAGCATTCATGGTCAAACAAATCAATGATAGTCATATGGTTTGCTCTTTTATGCTTAAGTGCCGGATTACTTTTTTTAAATGCGCTGTTCTGCACGTTTACTAAGCAGGTTCAGGTAGCCATAAAATCCCGGGCATTCCAAAAATGGCTTTTCATGGTACTGCACTGTCTGTTCATTATTGTTTTAGCCTGTCACGGACTGTCATTGATTATTGGGTCAAAACAGAGCAATTCTCAACTTTTCCCCGGCGATCATATTATTTTTAATAATGAATTTATGGTCAAGGTATCTCAAGTGGTTTTTCAGGATGATATAAATATCCTGAAAGCGGATTACAAGACACAACGTGGTTTGATGACACGGGATAATATTAACCGTAAACATAATTATGCAGATATCTCTCTTATCCGCCATAAAGAATTACTTGAAACTAAAAAAGTGATAATGCTTTCGCCATTAAGATATGGATCTGTTCAGGTTACTTTGTCTGATTTCGTGTTAAAAGACGGAAAATTAGGCGTAAATCTCAATATTACAAAAAATCATTTAAATTATTTTTTCTTTGTTGTTTATGCATTGATGATTTTGACATTTGGTTTGTACGTTTTTCTTTCCTACCGGGATATAAAATAAATGAAGAAAAGTATAAATATTTCAATCCCTTTTATTTTTCTGTTTTTTTTCTTTATCTCTATCTCCTACGCAAATGAGCCTGCAAAAGAAAAACGATCTGTCATGGATATGCATGGCAGGAAAGTTTCAATTTCTTTAAAAGTAAAAAAGATTGCCTGTCTTCCATGCCCTGCCTATGAACGAATTTTTATGCTGGGAGGAAAAGACCAGATAGGAGAGGTGAGACGGGATATGAAAACCGCTTATCCCCTGGCCAATCTGGCAAACCCGGACCTGAAAAATTATTCCAGCAGAGTTACAAATATAAACCCCAAGGTTCGAATCAATATTGAAGAATTCATCAAAGTCGAGCCAGATGTTGTTTTATACTACTATGTCCCCAGCGCAATACAAAAATTTGAGGAAGCATCAATCCCGGTCTACGTTATCTGGTCCAACAAAAAAGTTAAAACCCTTGATCAGGGAATTAAAGATGACAAAAGGTTAATAAGGTCACTTGCTGATTTATTGGGGGGAGATGCGCCTGAGCAGGCAGAAAAATGGTGTGTCTATTATGATGAAAAAGTATCACTGATACAGTCAAGAACAAAAGACATCAAGGATTCTGACCGTCCAAAAATATATATCAGTAACAGCTGGGGGAATAACCCTCTGGCAACATCAGGCGGCTACGCAACCTCTTTTACAATCAATCTGTGTGGCGGAAAAAGTGTGACTGAGACTATTTTTGGCTCAAAATTTCCGGAAGTTGCGCTGGAACAGGTGATTGCCTGGAACCCTGATGTCATCATTGTTGACAACACCGGGAACAACCCTGACAGGGTGATCAAATTTATTTCAAATGACCAGAACTGGTCTGTCATTGACGCGGTTAAACAAAACAGGATTCATAAAATACCTTCCGGCGTGTTTTATCTGGACAAAGGAAGCAGTAAGCCGCTCTATTACCTCTGGCTGGCAAAGCAGATCGTGCCTGAGAGATTTAAGGATATTGATATCACAGAGGAAATCCAATTTTATTTTAAAGAGTTTTACAGGCATGATCTTTCAGTAGAAAATGCAGAACATGCCATAAAAGGCTGGGAATTTAATCCTGATAACCAATATTGACAATGTATTGATAATGTATTGAAAAGGATCGATAATGTACAAGATACAAATAAAGAATGTGCTCTGTTTTTTAATTTTAATGCTGACAATAAATTGTTTTTTTTGGGAGAATATGGCCTTAGCCCAGGAAAAAAAGACAAGAATTATTGTTGATAATTATGGGCGACACATTGAAATACCCAAAAAAGTAAAAAGAATCGCCTGCATGCCCGGTTCCAGCTATGAAATGGTTTTTATGCTGGGCGGAAAAGATCAAATCGGTCAAATAAGAAAAGATCACAGAACTGCATACCCTCTGGCAAACCTTACAAATCCTGATCTGATAAATTATTCAAGCAGTCTTACTAATATTAATCCCAAAGCAAGGATCAATATTGAAGAATTTATTAAAATAGCCCCTGATGTGGTTATTTATTACAATGTTCCTAATGCAATACAGAAATTTGAAGAAGCATTTATCCCTGTTTATGTATATCAGCCCAATAAAAAATCAAAAGATTTTGATGAGGCGATTAGGGGTGAAAAAAATACCATGCGATCCTTTGCCAACCTTCTTGGTGGTAAAGCTGTTCAAAAAGCAGAGAAATGGTGCAGCTATTATGATGAGAAAGTTGCGCTTATCAGATCCAGAACAGAAAATATTCCGGAAGATCAACGGCCCAGAGTATATATGGGTAACAGTTGGGGTAGAAACCCCCTGTCTACATGGGCAGGCAATACAATGACCTTTGCTATAAGTATCTGTGGTGGGATATGTGTGACAAAAGATATTAAAGGAGCCAAATTCCCGGAAGTGAACCTTGAACAGGTAATAAGCTGGAATCCTGATGTTATCATTATTGATAATCACGGCAGAGAACCTGACAAAGTTATCAAAAATATTTGTAACGATCCGGAATGGTCTGTTTTAAATGCAGTGAAAAATAAGAGAGTTCACAGGATTCCCTCGGGCGTCTTTTTTCTTGATAAAGGCAGTAGCAGGCCTGTTTATCTTTTATGGCTGGCAAAGCAGGTTACCCCTGAAAAATTTACAGATATTGATATGGTAGATGAAATCCGATTTTATTTTAAAGAATTTTATGACTTTGATCTTTCAAGAAAAGATGCTGAGCATGCTTTACGAGGCTGGGATGGTAATTATAGTAATAAAAAGTCGACAAAAGGATAAGGTTCATGACCCGGACAAAAATAGCTGCTTTAATCATAATGCCCCTGTTAATTTTTTTAATTTCCCTTTTTTTAGGGAGATTATTGATCGATCCGCTGACTCTGATTAAAGTGCTCTGCTCAAAAGTATTCTTTTTTATTCCCATGGAAAAAACCTGGTCTGATGCTGTTGAGATAGTGGTTCTGCGCATCAGGCTACCCCGGGCTGTTATGGCCATGATGGTAGGAGCAGGTCTTTCCATCAGCGGAGCAGCATTCCAGGGCATGTTTAACAACCCTCTTGTTAGCCCTTATCTTCTGGGGGTTTCTTCAGGAGCCGGTTTTGGCGCAGCTCTGGCAATTTTAATGGATCGGGGCGCAGCAAGTATCCAGTTTTCTTCATTTCTCTTTGGAACCCTTGCTGTTTTACTGACCTATTGTATCAGCCGGGTTTATAAAACCACACCTCTGCTTATGCTGGTGCTTTCAGGGATAGTGGTATCTTCTCTTTTTATGTCTTTTATCTCGTTGATAAAATTTGTGGCTGACCCTGAAGAAAAACTGCCTACCATTGTTTTTTGGATCATGGGGAGTTTTGGCGGAGTCAGACTGGAAGATATTATTATTACAGGCCCGCCCATAATTATTGGTATCATGGGACTTTTGTTTGTCAGGTGGCGTATAAATCTCATGTCCATGGGAGACAGAGAAGCAAGGGCCATGGGAACAAAAGTGGAGCTTTTAAAGGTCATTATCATTATCTGCACTACTATGATTTCAGCAGCTGCTGTGTCTGTCTGTGGCATTATCGGCTGGGTAGGCCTTGTTATCCCTCACATCTGTAGAATGTGGGTAGGCCCTGATCATAAAGTTTTGCTTCCCACAACCATTGCTGTAGGGGCATGTTACCTGCTTATTATTGATAATTTTGCAAGAACCATGACTTCCTCGGAAATTCCTCTGGGGATATTAACCGCCATTATCGGCGCACCATTTTTTGCCTATTTGTTGCGGCGTTCAAAAGGAGGGTGGTTTTAATGGAAACTGTTATTGATATATCCAGTGCATCCTTTGCTTATGGGAAGCAAGAGGTATGGCATGACATTAGCTTCAGTGTTGAAAAAGGTGAATTGTTGTGCCTTCTAGGTGCCAATGGATGCGGTAAAACAACGTTGTTAAATTGTATACATGGTGATCAGCATCTTAAAAAAGGGCGTATTTTATTAAATGGTGAAAGCCTGAAAAAAATGCCTATAACTAAAATTGCAAAACAGATAGGCGTTGTTTTCCAGGAACATACCACACCATTTCCATACTCTGTTCTTGATGTGGTACTCATGGGGCGGGGCCCTCACCTTGGCATGTTTGAGTCTCCCTCAAAAAAGGACAGGGCCATTGCATTAAAGAGCCTTGAGAATATGGGCGTGTCTACTTTAAAAGATAAACGGTATACAGAAATCAGTGGAGGAGAGCGGCAGCTTGTTCTTATTGCCAGGACGCTGACCCAGGAACCCCAGATCATATTGTTGGATGAACCGACTTCCTTTTTGGATTTTAAAAATCAGGCGCTGGTACTGGAAATGATCCAGAAACTAACAACCCAGGGCTTAACTATTATAATGACATCTCATTTTCCCAATCATGCATTAATCTGTGCGGACAGGGTTGCTCTGATGAATAATGGAACAATGGTGGGAGTAGGGGATACCAAAGAAATAATGACTGAAGAAAATCTTGAGAAAACCTATGGAATAGGCGTGAAAATTTTATCCGTAGATAATGGAGCAGAGGGGAAACCCATTCAATTCTGTATGCCATGTATAAATAAAGGACAATTTGACCGGAACAGATAAACTAAGGAGATAATAATGACAGAAGACAACCCCTATAAAACAGATGATGAAGATTTAAAAGCGGCCAAGGGCATGGATGAAATTACCAAGACAGTTTTTGCCCCCATTTATCCTCTGATTGCCGAGCAGATTACAGAAAAATTCAATATTACAAGCGGAACTTGTGTTGATTTAGGAAGCGGGCCGGGTAGGCTTTCCATCTCCCTTGCAAAAATCACAGATCTTCAGGTTCACGCCCTGGATGCGTCTAAGTACAGTTTTGAAATTGCGGAGAATAATATTAAAGAACAGGATCTTACAACACGGGTCACTCCGGTTTTAGGCAGTGTTGAAGCGATGCCCTTTGACGATAATTTTGCAGATTTAATTGTGAGCCGGGGTTCCATATTTTTCTGGGATGATCTGGTCAAAGCATTTAATGAAATATTAAGAGTGCTGAAGCCAGGAGGGAAAACAAGTATTGGTGGCGGATTTGGTAGCTCAGAATTAAAAAAGGCTATTTTTGAAGAAATGGCTAGAAAAAATGATAAATTCTCCCAAAAAAGCAAGGGCAGATTAAGCCCTGAAAATATTGAGCGGATTAAAAATGCCATTGTTGAATCAGATATTGAGAAATATGAAATATATCATGGTGACAAAGGATTCTGGATCCATATTGAAAAGGAAGCATAATAATGAAATGTGATATTTGTGAAATCGGTTGCAGTATTCAGGATAAGGGTTTTGGGCATTGCAGGATGTACATGAATAACAATGGTAAAATAGAGGAACGCTTTGCTAATAATTATTCAACCCTGTTCCCCATTTCCATTGAAACAATGCCCACCCTGCATTTTTATCCCAATCATAAATTTCTCCAGGTTTCATCCATTGGGTGTAATTTTTCCTGTAACGGCTGCATCTCTGAAATCCTTGCTACAGGAACAGAGACTATTTCAGCGACATTAAAAAATATGCCCCCGGAAAAGGTTATTAAAAAGGCGATAAAGGAAAATTGCAAAGGGATTGTTTTCTGTATTAATGATCCATCTGTTTCCTTTTTTTCATTTCTTACCCTTGCAAAACTTGCAAAGAAAAATGATCTCCTAATTGGGTTTTCCACAAATGGGTACTTTACATTAAAAGCCCTGGAACAACTAATTTCCTATACTGATTTTGTCAATATTGGCATTAAGGGTTTTTCTGATGAGCCCTACAAAGCATGCGGCGTTCCATCATCAAAACCTGTTTTTAGAAATCTTGAAAAATTATTTAAATCAGGTGTCCATGTAGAAGTTGCAGCTATCCATATGAAGGGATTTGAGCATGAGATCTATCAGGTGGCAGATTTTGTGGCACAATTATCAAAAGATATTCCCTTTCAGGTGATGCGTTTTGTACCGTTTGGCGAGGCAGATATAAAACATGAACCCACAATTAAAGAATCAGAAGCACTCTGTGTTGAGTTAAAACAGAAACTCACCTATGTCTATCTGTTTAATTCTCCGGGCACAGATCTTTTAAATACTTTTTGTCCGGATTGCGGAGAAGTGGTCATTTATAGAGAATTTTTTGGTCCCATGGGCTCAAGAAATATAAAAGCATTGCCTTATGCAGTGTGTAAATGCGGCAGACAACCTCATATTGTGGGCGTTTATGCAGAAGACCGGTATGATGAGCATGGCTTTTTTGGAGGCTACAGAACAACCCGGGCTTTTGAGATGCTCCATTCCATAATGGTCTGCATTGGTGCCAATGACCCTGTAAAAGTCTCAGAACTCTGGTTTGACCTGATTGAGACCAATTATTTAAAAGAGTTTCATGATGTAGTCCAGTTGCCTGAAAAATACGGAGATATTATTGACCGCCTGGCTTCTAAAACAGGGCAGGTTGATAAAGGTAATATCCTCAAAAATTATATTAATGAAAAATTCAATTCTATTAAATCAAAAACTGAAAATATAGAGCGGCCTTCAGTTTATTATGCCATGGGATATCCACTTTTTGCCCTGAATGCAGAACGGTTTGAAACCAATCTTGTTGAGGCTGCCGGAGGTACCTGCCTGAATAAGAAACTGATCAGAAAAGGCAAACCCGGCATTACCATATCAAAACAGGAACTTATGGATCTGAACCCGGATATTATTTTTATTTCAGGGTTTCTATCCTGCCCGGCTTCAGATTTTTATGACTATTGCATAAAACATGATCTTATGGTGAATGCCGTTAAAAATAATAAAATATATGATCATTTTCCACTCTGGGATTTCGGAAGTCCTCGATGGATTTTAGGGTTAATGCACATTGCCAATACCCTGCATCCTGAATTATTTAATTTTGGTATGGAGAAGGAAGCAAATCTGTTTTATAATCAGTTTTTTAATAAGCCTTTTGACACAAATAAGGCAAATCGTTCGTTTTACAGAGTATAAAACATAACAGAGGTTGATTCATGAGTGATATATACACAGAGTTAAAAAAAAGAGCATTTAAATTATGGGAATCAGAAGATATCCTGTCTGAAAAAATTGTGGTTACAGCAAGGGCGCTTTCCACAGAAGAAGCTATTGGAAATCCTGAGGATGATGATTATCCCATCCAGCAGGGCAAAGAAAAAATCATGCAGGCAGAGTTTAAAGGCTCATTCGGCCAGGCATTTACCGATCATTTTGGTAATTTTGAAGGCACCTTAAAAGATGTTCTTGAACTGCCCTTAACCAATAATTTTCAAAAAGCTGTGTTTATATCTTCCTTAAATGCAGTCCTGCGATCCCAGAATAGAATCGAAAAAACCATTCATTGCCATGATGACGAACCAATTGAATGTGCAGAAAAGCTTGTTCTCTACATAAAAGAAAAATACGGGGATGTGAAAATCACCCAGATTGGATTCCAGCCCCGCATGGCTGAGTATCTTTCCAAAGAGTTTGAAATAAGACTCATTGACCTTGATCCTGACAATATTGGCAAGAAAAAGCAGGGCGTTTTAATTGAAGGCGCAGATGCAACCCAAGATGCCATAAACTGGTGTGATCTTCTTTTAGTAACAGGAACAACTGTTGCCAACGGAACCATAGAATTGTTCCTTAATAAAAAAGATGTTCTGTTTTACGGCACAACAATTGCCGGACCTGCCATGCTCATGGGCTGGGATCGCTTTTGCTATAAAGCAATATAAACAGGTGTTTACAACCTGCTTTTAGTCTGGTACAGCACTATTAAGAATGTTTGTATATCATGTAGAATTGAATGATATATAGAAACTACATAATTACTTGTTAGCGGTACAAAAGGAAACGAATCTTGGATTGGGTAAAAACATTAATTGATGTCGAAGACGTTCTTACTCCCCATTATCAGTTTGATATTTGGGAGAGAGGGTTATATGGCTATCTCTTGAATCAAACTCGATTAAGGGGACTTGAGTATGCGACTATTCCTCTATCAAACATTTCAAAATCCCTCAATTGCTCGGATTTTCAAGTTCGTAAAGTCATTAGGCAACTAGCCGAAAAAGGCTGCATTGAGCTTGAGCAAACAAGGAAAGGCCATACAGTAAAAGTTCTCCTTCCTGTTGAGTTAGGTATTCAACCTCAACAGAGAGTTGAAGAATCTGTAAGTATCGAAGATTTAGATTTTTTTAAAAATCGCGAATATGTTTCTGAACTAGTTAGTAGAGAGAAAGGTCAGTGCTTTTACTGCTTGTCCGAAATTAGTACAGAAAATTGCGAGCTAGACCATGTAGTGCCCCAACTAAATAGTGGAGACAATAGCTATAAAAACATTGTGGCCGCTTGCCATAAATGCAACACGAGAAAGCAAGCATCAAATGCAGAGGACTTCTTAAGGTCTATCTATCGAAAAGGCATGTTAAGTGAAGCTGAATTTGAAGGTCGGCTTTCAGCATTGGAGGCGCTCAAAAGTGGCAATCTCAAACCAGCACTATAAAAAACGAATAAGGATAGATTGTGTGAGGAACGAGCCACGATCTTATCCGGTGGTTGGACAAGCCCGATAAAATTTAGGTTGCTTTATATAAGAAAATATCTTTTTTGAATATGGAGAAAATAAGCGCCTCTGGAAGGGACGTCAAATTCAAGGCGCACTGGTTCATTAACCTAAAAGTAGGTTTTTTAAAATAAAAATTGTTTCATTAAATTTCTTTTCCTCCTGCTTTTAAAATGCAAAGCAGTTTTTGCCATTAAAAGTAATTATCCGGATTTTTCTCCTGTGTAATAAAAGCCAATAACAACCATTGGTGACTTACAGCACGGACATTTAAAAACAGGCCTTGAACGTTGTTTCATTTCTTTTATTTTAACGTATAAAATCAACTGAACTAAAAAGAGCAGTTTTTTAGCGTTGTTATGAAGAAACCCATAATCTCTAACTCTTCGGAACCCTTTGGGAAGAACATGTTGCATGATTAGTTGTAAAAAATCCTCTCCTTTAAGGGTTCTAAATCGTGTTGTACCGGTTTTACTTTCAGTATATTTGAAGGTTACCATACCATTTTGATTGAAAATAATGTTTTTTTCACTGATCGCACCACGGTATAAATACCGGGATAAGTACTTGATTGCAGTTATTCCTTTTCCGGCATGAGAGCAATCAACCACCCATTTTTTAGGAACTTTTTTGGGAATTGACAGTTTTGATTTGTTTAAGGCTGTTAAGAATCTGGCACGAAAGACATTAGCCAAAGCTTTATGATGAAACAAATACTTTCCCTTTTTCTTTTTCCATTGCCGTCTGCGTTTATCCACACCGCCGCCTGGAGCAATAACATGTATATGGGGGTGGAAATCAAGTTTTCTGCTATGCGTGTGCAAAACCATAGTCATTCCAATTTTAGCCCCCAATTTTTTATGATTTAAACCAAAGTCCTTCATCGTACTTGCAACACAAAGGAACAAGAGAGAAAACATTAATCTCTGATTATGATAAACCAATGATCTTAGCTCATAAGGCAATGTGAAAGTAATCAGAAAGTAAGGAACAGGCAATAATTTACCCTGCTGCCGATCAATCCACTTGCTGGCTTCATGGTTCTGGCATTGAGGGCAACTACGGTGGCCGCAGGACAAAGGTCTCCACTCAGCATGGCTGCACTTGGAACAAGCCACGTAAAGCTCACCTGCGGCAGGAGTACGGCAAGTGCACATAGCATTTATTGCCTTTATGTGACTGGGTAACACCGCATGTTTTCTAATAAATTTATCGTGATATTGGTTAATAATAGAGGATATTTTCATGATTACACCTTCTTCAAATCAACATGGAGTGTGTTCATGAGTTTATTAATAGTGAGCAGACTATTTTGTTCTGTAAAATCAGTGATGTGAGCGTAACGTGCAGTCGTGAGGGGGCTTGCGTGACCAAGCAAAGCCTGTATATGGCGTAAACTTAAGCCGCGTTCAAGAAGATGAGTTGCAAAACTGTGCCGCAGAGAGTGCACGGAGATTTTTTTTTAATACCACATTCAGCCACAACTGTTTTCATGGCTTTTTGTGCACCACCTCTATCCATATGAGTTGTAGCTTTTTGAATTGTTTGAAAAGAGCCTGAGGCTTTAGGAAATAATAATTTGGGATTCTTATGTTTGCTCCAGAGTTTACGCAATCCCTGCAAAGCAAGATCAGGCAATGGTACCAAACGATCTTTATGGCCTTTTCCACGGCGAATATGAACACGTTTTCGGCTTGCATCAATATCACCAACCTGTAGAGATAATGCCTCTTCTAAACGGAGTCCCATTGAATATGTAGTTAATATGAAAACTCGATAGCGTAATTTGCGTGTTGCAGCAATCAATTTATCAACCTCAGCAGGAGTAATAATATCAGGAATTGTTTTAACTTGCGGTGGCTTTACAATATCAATCCATTTCCACTCAAGTTTGAGCACATATTTCCAGAAAAATTGCAGGCCAAGACGGTCAATTTTAACTGTACTCCATGAATGAGAATCTACAAGGTCGGAAAAGTATTTTTCAAATTGCTCTGGTTTTAATTTATCGGGACAGCAATCAAAATAATCACGAACCCGACGTATGGCTCTGGAATAAGCATCAATGGTTTTTTGGGCTTTTCCTTGAAGCTTGAGATACCTCTGGTGGCGTGCATAAAGTTTGTTGAATCTTTTTACTTCTGGCTTGTTCATGGTATACTCCTTTTAAATTAAGGTATCCGAAATTGGATACAAATAGGAGTTATACACTGCTTTGGTTTTTTTTGCCGCGGAGCGGCTTCGTCCAACAATCGATTATAGTGGGTATTGATGTTGATAAAAACCCGGAAGGCAATATTCCGGAGAAATTGGTCGAGAAAATGACAAAGTATGACTGGGAATGGTTTGCACAGTTCATTAACGGGCTTTAGATAAAATATGAGAAGGCACTGACTATGGCTATTTTTGGAATGAAAGGATTTATAAGGAAGCAGGAAGTCGCTTTTGCCAGAAAACTTCTTGTCTGGAAATATGAGAAATCAGGCACGGTATTGCCTGGTCCTAAAGTGATATCAGATCATGCAGAAAAAGTGGTGGAAGAGGCTCATCTGATCGCAAAGAAAAGTGGCAAAAATCTTTTTGATATTATGAAAGATGCAGTCAGGGAAATAAAAAAATAAAAAAGGGATATAAAACCTTTATACTTTATTTTATATCCCTTTTCTTATTCAGTCATAAACGGATATTCAAAATCAGTGGGAGGGACAAAGGTTTCTTTAATTGTTCTTGGAGAGGTCCATCTGAGAAGATTTAAAAGACTTCCTGCTTTGTCATTTGTTCCACTGGCTCTGGAGCCGCCAAAAGGCTGCTGGCCCACTACTGCACCTGTGGGTTTGTCATTGATATAAAAATTCCCTGCTGAATGGGTCAGGCGTCTGGTTAGTTGATTTATTACTTGTCTGTCTGTGGCAAAAATAGCTCCTGTAAGGGCATAGGCTGAGCTTGTGTCTAATATGTCCAAGGTCTCGTCCATTGCGTCATCCGGATATACATATATGGTTAAAACCGGGCCAAATATTTCCTGGGTCATGGATTCATAGTTGGGATCTGTTGTCAGAATAACAGTCGGTTCAATATAGTAACCTTTTGTTTTATCTGTATTGCCACCGGCTATGATTCTGGCGCTGTCTGAATCCCAGGCACGGCTGATATATCCTTTTATAGTGTCAAAGGCTTTTTCATCAATGACCGCATTGAGAAAACTATCAAAAGAGAGTACGCTTCCCATTTTAATTTTTTTCATTTTCTTTAAAAGATTTTTTGACACTTCCTTCCATCTTGATTCCGGGACATAAAGCCTTGATGCTGCAGAACATTTCTGTCCCTGATATTCAAAAGAACCTCTTATTGCAGCTGTTACCACTTCATCAACATTGGCTGATTTGTGCATGAAAATATAATCTTTACCTCCAGTTTCACCAACAATACGGGGGTATGATTTATATTTTGTGATATTTTCCCCGGTTTTTTTCCAGAGAGTTTGGAAAACACGGGTTGAACCTGTAAAGTGGATACCTGCAAGGTCAGGGTGGCTGAGAAGAATCTCACCTATTTTTGATCCTTTTCCCGGAATAAAATTAATAACACCATCAGGCAGTCCTGCTTCCTTGAAAATTTTCATGAGGTAGTATCCAGAGAGTACGCTTGTGGAAGAGGGTTTCCACACAATTGTATTGCCCATTAATGCAGGGGCTGTGCTTAAATTCCCTGCAATGGCAGTAAAGTTAAACGGGCTTAATGCAAATATAAAACCTTCCAGGGGCCTGTATTCAAGTCGGTTCCACACACCTTTATCTGAATTGGGCTGTCCGGAGTAAATTTTTTCCATGAACTTAACATTAAATCTGAGAAAATCAGCTAGTTCACATGTGGCATCAATTTCAGCCTGGAATGCATTTTTTGACTGGTTGAGCATGGTTGCCGCATTTAAAATATATGTATATTTCTGAGAGATCAGTTCAGCCGCTTTAAGAAAAATTGAAGCTCTTTCCTGCCAGGGCATATTTTCCCAGTCTTTTTTTGCGCTGAGAGCTGCCTCTACTGCCAGTTTGATTTCTTTGTCTCCGGCATTACTGTAAGTTGCAAGCGTGTGATTATGGTCATGGGGGCAAACAGCTTTTTGTGTGTCTTTGGTAAATATCTTTTCCCCATTAATAATCAGAGGTATTTCAATGATTTTGCCCATCTGGCAGGATAATTCTTTTTGAAGAAGATCCCTTGAAATGCTTCCTTTGGAATAATCTTTTATGGGCTCATTATATGGATCTGGAATTGTTGCTATACTATTGTGCATTTTAATTATCTCCGCTGGTATTAAATTCAATGCCCTGGGCAAGGGGCAGTTCTTTGCCCCAGTTAATGGTATTTGTCTGGCGTCTCATATAGATTTTCCAGGCATCACTTCCTGATTCTCTGCCGCCGCCAGTCTCTTTTTCACCACCAAAGGCACCACCGATTTCAGCACCGCTTGTGCCAATATTGACATTGGCAATACCGCAGTCAGAACCCATGTGGGATAAAAAGGTTTCCTGATATTGTACAGAGTTGGTAAATACTGCGCTGGAAAGTCCCTGGGGAACATCGTTGTGCAATGCAAGTGCTTCATCAAAATCATTGTATTCTATTATATAGAGAATGGGCGCAAAGGTTTCCTGCTGGACAATGGGAAAATCATTTTTAACCTCAACAATAGCCGGTTTTACAAAGTTTCCATTCTCAAGGCCCTGAACATTTGTTTCGCCTCCGCCATAAAGTATTTTTCCGCCTTGTTCCTGGGCTTTTTTTAGGGCATTTTTCATATCCTGAACAGCCTGGGCATCTATTAAGGGACCCATGAGGGTTTTATCTTCAAGAGGATTGCCAATATGTATCTGACCATATGCTTTTACCAGTTTTGTCAGGAATTTTTCTTTTATGGATGATTGGATAATAATACGTCTTGTAGAGGTGCATCTCTGACCTGCTGTACCAACAGCTCCAAAAAGAGTTGCCCGAAGAGCCATATCCAGATTTGCATCTTCAGCTACAATAATGGCATTGTTGCCGCCAAGTTCCAACAATGTTCTACCCAGACGTTTCCCCACTACTTCTCCCACATGTTTACCCATACCTGTACTTCCTGTGGCAGATATTAAGGGGATTCTTTTATCATTGAGCATGGGCTCTCCAACGTCTGACCTAGAGCCAATAATAAGATTAAAGATACCGTCGATTTCAAACTTATCAACAACCGGGGCTATAATATTCTGGATGGCAATTGCAGTAAGGGGTGTTTTTGAGCTGGGTTTAAAAAGGCATGCATCTCCGCAGGAGGCTGCAAGAAGGGCATTCCATGACCATACAGCAGTCGGGAAATTAAAAGCAGTAATAATGCCTATAATGCCAAGGGGATGCCATTGTTCATACATCCTGTGCATGGGTCTTTCACTGTGCATGGTAAGGCCATAAAGCTGACGGCTCAGACCCACAGAAAAATCTGCAATATCAATCATCTCTTGAACTTCTCCCAGGCCCTCGGCAAGGATTTTTCCTGTTTCAAGGGAAATCAGAGTCCCCAGAGCCTGTTTTTTATCTCTCAGGGCATTACCGATTTCTCGGACAATCTCACCTCTTTTTGGCGCGGGCATCATTTTAAATGTTTTGAAAGCCTTATCCGCTTTTACCATGATAAGATCATAGTCTGATTTTTCAGCCATTATAACTGAGGCCAGAAGATTTCCATCAATGGGTGAAAAACTGTTAAGTTTTTTACCGGATGTTTTTAGCCAGCCGTCAGAAGCACCTGATGTGGCACCATGGTTTGTTTTTTTTATGCCAAGTTCTTCAAAAACAGATTTAATTTTTTGCCTGTCCATAATATCCCCGCCTTAAGATTAGGTTTTTGTGTTCTGTTATTCTTGTAATATAATAATTTATTTGCTAAAGTAAAATTCATAATTTTTATAAATATGATGAATTTTATTCATACATTAGGGGTGCAATGGATTTATACCATCTGAAAACTTTTTTTACTCTTGCCAAGGTAAAAAATTACACAAAAACAGCTAAAGTTTTATTTGTAACCCAGTCAGCCATAAGCCATGCCATAAAAAAACTGGAAATTTCCATTGGTACGCCTCTGATTAAAAAGCAGGGTAAAAAAATTTCATTAACTGATGCCGGATATTCTCTTTTTCAATCGTGTGAGAAAATTTTTTATGAAATTGAAAAAGCAGATCAGGATATTGCGCATTTTAAAAATGAAGCTGAAGTGAACATAAAGATAGGTAGCCCGGTTGAGTTTGGTACAACTATTCTTATAAATCACATTAAAACTTTTCTCAATACCCATCCGGATATTCATCTGGATTTTGTATTTTCCCACCATCTTGAACAGCCATTGCTGATGGATGAAGTTGATCTTATCATTGATTGCAAAGATCATATCTTGCCTCGGTTTGAGAAGATCTATCTTTTTCAGGAGCAGTATATCACCATTGCTTCTCCTGAATTTGTTAAAAAACATGATATTAGCACACTCAAAGATCTGAAAAATATCAGTATTCTTTCTGTGGATAAACATCTGGAATGGTGGCAGCATTTTATATCAGTTATCCCGGAAGAAAAGCAGTCTTATTTTAAAAACGTGATGCAGATCAATCATGTCAGGGGCATTATCAACGGCGCCATCGCCGGTCTTGGTATTGGATTTGTCCCAAAATATACTGTTATACGTGAGCTTGAAGAAAAAATCCTTATTGACCCTTTTCCTCTAATTAAGCCCGGAGCTGATCATTTCAATATATTCATCAATAAAGAAAAACTCTTATTTAAAAAAAATCAGAAATTGGTTTCATTTTTAACAGAGCTTAAACCCTCGGAGTTCGGGGTGGATAATGATTTCTG
>Ga0307988_1000812_pt1 | contig 19865 bp, 13 predicted proteins | sample EllFjometagen183_FD_203166 | JGI IMG/M metagenome (GOLD analysis project Ga0307988, IMG submission 203166) | Marine microbial communities from Ellis Fjord, Antarctic Ocean - #183 | ecosystem: Environmental > Aquatic > Marine > Unclassified | place: Southern Ocean | collected 2014-10-08 | reverse complement strand
AATTTAATATGAATATTAAAATACCATTCCTAGAAATGAAATCCGAATTCAAACGGATTTTACTGAGTCATGATTTCACTGAAAAAAAAGCTGATAAATGTGCTGAAATATTTGCAACAAACAGTTTGGAAGGAATTTATTCGCACGGAGTTTACCGATTTCCCCGGTTTGTTGATTACATAAAAAAAGGATATATAAACGTTGATGCCAAACCGGAGTTGGTACACACTGCAGGTGCTTTGGAACAATGGGAAGGCAATCTTGGGCCGGGCCCTTTAAACGCCGAAATTTGTGGAAATCGCGCAATGGAAATTGCAGAAAAAAATGGAATAGGTTGTGTTGCAATAGGGAATACAAACCATTGGATGCGAGGCGGAACTTATGGTTGGCAGGCTGCAAAAAAAGGCTTTGTTTTTATTGGCTGGACCAACACCGAAAAAAATATGCCCGCGTGGGGAGCAAAAAATGGCCATTTGGGAAACAATCCGCTGGTTTTTGCCGTGCCTTTTGGCGACGAAGCAATTGTTCTCGATTTTGCAATGACACAGTTTTCGTATGGCAAAATGGAAGCAGTAGAATTAGAAGGCAAAAAACTTCCTTTTGCTGGCGGCTTTAATAATGCTGGTGAATTAACTACCAACCCAGGTGAAATCCTGGAAGCCAGACGACCGCTGCCCATTGGATTTTGGAAAGGTGCGGGGCTATCTTTATTGCTTGATATTTTATCAACTGTTTTATCTGCCGGATTATCCACGCACAAACTCAGCGAACTGGAAGCTGAATACGGAGTTTCTCAGGTTTTTATTGCCATCGACATTAAAAAACTAAGCAATTTTCCAGCCATCGGAAATACCATTTCAGACATAATTGCCGACCTTAAAAACTCAACTCCCGATGAAACCGGTGCTGAAATTCGCTACCCCGGAGAACGGGTTGTACAAACCCGGGCAGAGAATATGGAAAATGGAATTCCGGTGATTAAAAAAGTGTGGGAGGAGATTCTTGAATTATAATCCAATTGTTTGTGATAAATTATTCTCAGTGTGTCTCTTTGTGGATTCTTTGTGTCCTTTGTGGTTGATTTCTTAATTTTACAATAAAGTTACAAATAGGCCAAAAGGCTCATAATAGAAATCAAAAAAGATGTTAAAAATTAATCTATTTATATTATTTTTTATTTTTTCAAGTTTTGCTTTCTCTCAAACCAAAGTAGTTTTACTCGGAACCGGAACACCAAATCCCGACCCTGAACATTCGGGTGGAAGTGTTGCAATTGTTGTTGGAACAACTCCATATATTGTAGATTTTGGTCCGGGTTTAGTTCGGCAGGCAGCAAAAATGTCGCCACGTTATGGTGGTGAAATTGATGCACTTTCAACAAAAAATCTAAAAACTGCATTTCTCACACATTTGCATTCCGACCACACCGTTGGTTTTCCCGATTTGTTGCTAACACCGTGGGTAATGGGACGCGATGAACCGCTTGAAGTTTATGGCCCGGAAGGAACGAAAAGTTTAACTGATAACATTTTAAAAGCATACGACGCTGACATAAAATATCGTTTGTACGGACTTGAACCTGCAAACAATCAAGGCTGGCGGGTCAACACTCACGAATTTTTTGAAGATGGTTTTATTTACACAGATTCGTTGATAAAAGTGGAGGCTTTTAAAGTGGTTCATGGAAGTTGGCCGAATGCTTTTGGATTTCGATTTACCACACCCGATAAAACTATTGTAATTTCTGGCGACACTCGGCCTTGCGAAAATATTCTGAAATATGCCGAAGGTGCAGACATACTTATTCATGAAGTTTATTCGTATGCAGGTTGGGAAACTAAAAATGAATTCTGGAAAAAATACCACACTGCAAACCACACTTCAACGTATGAATTAGGAGATTTGGCAGCCAAAACCAAACCCGGTAAAATTGTTTTGTACCACTTGCTTTTTTGGGGTTCAACTGAAGAAGACCTTCTAAATGAAATTTCGGAAAAATACGATGGAGAAGTAATTGTTGGCAGAGATTTAATGGTGATTGAATAATTTTAAAGAACCGTTCTTTTTTGAGAGAACGGTTCTTTAAATCCTATTCATAATCCTGAATAATTGTTCCGGCCATTCGGAGCAATGAAGTATGCGTGTCAATAAAATCGTAAATAGCCTCTAATTCTCTTTGGGCAGCATTCAGGTAAATATTTTGTACATCTCTGAAATTGAAAGAATTAATTGCTCCCGATTCAAATTTTTCGCGCGAAAGTTGCATGTTTAGTTTTGCAGCTTCTAAGTTTTCCTTGGCCACATTCAGCAACTCTTTTCTAACCAAATAAAACTCGTATAAATTAGAAAGACTATTGCTGAGATCGTGTTGCATATCTTCAATTTTCACCAATCCAACTTCTTCGTCGATGTTTGCAATTTGCATCGCACGTTTACGATTTCCCCCACTAAATAGGTTAAAACTCAATGTAAAGTTCCCATAGGAATTAGCTGAGTTTGCCCAGCTTTTTCCCATTTCTGCAAAATTATTTCGGGTAGAACTCGCAGATGCACCTCCTCTGAAATCGAGTGTTGGAGAAAATGCACTTTTTGCAGCTGCCACTGAATTCTCCAATAATCGCTGATTTATATACTGATTTTGCAGACCTTTATTATTTTCGAACATCTGCGTTTGCAAATCTGAGATGGAATATTCAACAGGTAAAGCTTCAAAATTATCAGTTAAATTATAAGCAACTTCTGCTTTTTCTGCCATCAAATAACTAAGGTCGCGCAATGAATTTTTTAATGCAACCTCCTGCAAAAGAAATCCGGAGCGATCAGATAAATAAGCATTTTGAGCCTGTAAAACATCGTAGGTTACAAAAGTTCCAAATTCTTTTCGATCTTCAGCTTGCTTAAAACGATCTTCGGAAAGTGCCATTATTTCTTCGAAAGTTATCAGCTTTTCTTTTTGAAGCAAAACATTGTAATACGCCAAAATCACAGATTGAATTGTACCTTCAACCATAATCGCAGTATTTTGTTTCGAGAGCTGCTCCAGTTCCTCAAATCGTTGTTTGTTAATTCGAACCGAGTAACCATCGAACAAAGTCCAGTTTACCGTAGCACCCGCTGAAAATCGGTTTGTAGTAAAATTTTCAAGTTCGTTTATATTGGCTGAATTATCGTCGGCAAGCGATAGATTAATATATGGATATCTTCCCGCAGTTCCCCAGTTATTAGAGGTCTTGGCAATTTCCTGGTTTCCTTTTGCTACAATAATATCGTAATTGTTTTCAAGTGCTTTTGTAATTGCATTGGTAAGCGATAATGGAGTTTGCGCTTGTATTGCGACACCAGAAACAAGGAGTACTAAAATTATTAATAGAGTCTTCATTTTTTTATTCTTTTTCTTTTGGTTGAATGCTTTCATCGATTTTTCGTTGGGCATGCATCCAGGCAATTTCAACTTCTTCTCGCTCAAATTTTCTACCATGCCATAATTCTCTAATTACTTTTCTAATATCGTTTAGAACAAGAATAAGTGCTGGGAAGAAAAGCAGAATAAACATGGTTCCAAATGCCACACCATAAACCAACGAAATTGCCATTGGAATTAGGAATTGAGCCTGAAAGCTGGTTTCTAAAATAAGAGGGAATAGTCCGAATGAGGTAGTTAATGTAGTTAAAATAATTGGTCGTAATCTGGATTTTCCGGCTTCGATTATTGATGCTTTTACTTTTCCACCTTGTTCAATTAACAAATTGTATTTTGAAAGAAATACTACAGCATCGTTTACAATTACACCGGTTAATGCAATAATTCCCCATAAACTCAACATCGATAATGTTTTTCCGTGTATTCCGTGTCCCCAAATAGAACCCAAAATTGCTATTGGAATCATTATTAATATAAGCATTGGTTGTTCAAACGATTTAAAATTAATCATTAGAATAAAAACAATAGCCAGAAATGCCATTGGGAAAAGTATCATTAAATCGGCCATGTTTCGTTCGCTTTCCTTTTGCTGACCTTGAAACTGAACTGTAATTCCGGGATACAACATGGTTAATTCAGGAATAATCTCTTCTTTAATCTGCTCTAAAATATCGGAAACGGAAGCATCCGGGTCCATCAGGTCAGCATCAACACGCATTTCTCGTTTACTGTTAAAGCGCTGAATATTAACTGGACCACGTTTCAATTCGTAATCAACCAATTCGGTAAGCGGATAAACACCTTGCGGAGTTTGTATTTTCATCTTCTCCATTTGCCCCAAACGCTCGCGACCTTCGGCAGGATAACGTACCCAAATACGTAATTCATCGCGGCCCTCCTGCAATCTTTGTGCTTGTCCGCCGTAAAAGGCTTGTCGTACCTGGTTTGCAATAGAAGATTCAGTAAAACCTAACATATAGGCTTTTGGCTTTAAATTCAAAAGAATCTCTTGTTTCCCGAGTGAATTTGTGTTTACAACATCCTTCAGCTGAGGTAATTCTTGCAACTTTGCAAAAAGAAACTCACGGCCTAAATTTAACTCCTCAATATTTCTGGATAGTAATCCTATTGAAACCGGGTTTCCAAATCTTCTTCGGGCAGAACCGATGGTGAATTTTTCTGCTTCGGGAAGTAGCCCTGTTTTTTGTCTTATTTTTTGAATAATTTCAAAAGAGCTAATTCCGGTTTCTTCCGAATCTCGTGGAGAAATACCTACGCTTCCGGCATGTGCACCTCGTTCTCCTCCTCCAAAACCTGTTCCCAGTTGAATTGTACTGTTCTCAATAATATCAATTGTGTCGTTATATTCTTCTTTTAATTCTTCGTTTACAACCCAAACAATACTATCAAACCGTTCAAGATATGCCATGGTTTGTCTTTCGCCCGAACCCGGAGTAAAAGCAATGTTTATATCGAATGAATCGAATTCCATTCTTGGGAAAAAAGTGGTTTTTATAAGTTGTCCACCAATTAGTCCACCTGTAATTACCATCATTGCAACCGGAATTCCAATTACAATGTAGCGCCATTTTAAAATAAGTTGCAAAACCCGATCATAAGCATAATCTCTTAACCAGGTAAAAAACCGTTCTGGATATTTTCGGAGTCCTTTATTTTTGGCATTAAGTACTTTTCGGTTTAAAACGTGTTTGTTACCAAGGTGAGCAGGAAGCACAAAAAATGCTTCAAAGAGCGAAAAAGCTAAGCTCAGAATAACTATTATCGCCATTTCATACATCATCTCCATGCGACCAGTAATAAAAATAAGCGGCGAAAAGGCAATAATAGTAGTAGCTACAGAAGTTACAACTGCAGGAATTACCTCAACTGTGCCGTCAACTGCAGCACGCATGGGACTTTTCCCTCGTTCAAAATGTTGAAATATATTTTCCCCGATAACAATTCCATCGTCAACCAGAATACCAATAACCAAGATCATTCCAAAAAGCGACATTAAATTAATGGTAACTCCCATCCAGTTTGCCACAATAAACATGGCAAGAAACGATGCTGGTATTCCCCATGCTACCCACAAAGAAAGTCGTGTACTGAGCATCAAACCAAGAACGAGAATTACCATGAGTAAACCTTGTCCGCCATTTCGATAAAGTAAATCAAGGCGACTGCCCAGAATTTCTAAAAATGACCGTGAAATTATCAATTCTATCCCTGAATTCTTTTTACTAAAATCGATAACATATTCTCTAATGTATTTGTCGATTTTTGAGAGATCTTCAGTTATTAATTTGGAAACCGACAAACTGATAACGGGCTTTCCCTTTTCCAGTGTTTTATTAGGTGTGTCGGAAAATTTCTTTTTAACCAAAGCAATATCGCGGATTCGAATAACACTTCCATCTGGATTTGCCCGAAGAATTATATCTCCAATTTTATTGGGGTCTGCACTTCGCGAGCGCATCCGAATAAGCATCTCTTCTTCCATAGAACGAATTTGCCCGCCGGAAACATCTCTATTGTTTTGCGATATGGCATTTTGTAATTCGGTAAACGTAATTCCGTAGCGCAACAAGTCTTCTTCATTTGCTTCTACCGAAATTTCAAGTGCTGGAAATCCGGAGAGTGAAACCTGACTAATAACTCCAGACGACAAAAATTCTTCTTCAATACGTTGTGCATATCCTTTTAAGGTGAGCAAATCCACATCGCCTGTAACAAGCAATCGCATTGCGGGCGAAGTAGTTCTCGATTTGAAAACCAGTGGTCGTTCTGCTGCCGTAGGAAAAGATGAAATTCCATCAACTGCATTTTTTACTTCAATTAGAGCTTCATCGGTATCATAGCCGGGAATAATTTCAATGGTAACTCTCGAGCTGTTTTCCGAAGAAGTAGAAGTAATTTCATAAATTCCTGGAATTGCGCGAACGGCTTCTTCAATTCTGGATGTAACACCCTCTTCCATTTCAACCGGAGAAGCTCCTGGATAAGAAACGCTTACAAATAACATTCGTGAAGGTCTTTCCGGGAAAAAGGACTTTTTCATGGAGTACATGCTAAGTCCTCCAACTATCAATAAAAAAACAATGGTCAGGTTCGCATAAAATGGAAATCTGACAAAAATTTCAACTATCTTCTTCATACCTGAGCTTTTTCTTTAGATTTTGGATTTCCTTGTCCAGGTTTTCCTGCTCCTTTTTTAGAACCTGATTTAGGTTGTTCTTCTCCAACTATTCCAACCGGGCTATTTTCCTGAACATTTACTAATGGTTCAACCACAATGTTCAATCCTTCTTTTAACCCGTTAAAAATCAAAGTAGTTTCGTTTGTTTTTAAAATGTCGATTACTTGTTTTTTCAAACGCCCATCAATAATTACAAATACTTCGTTTGAATTAAAAACAGCACTTCGTGGAATTTCCATTGCAGCATTAATTTTCTGTCCGGGAAATTCAACTTCTTTATATTCGCCCGTTAGTAATTCATTCTGAGCTGAACTTTTCACTTCAACAAAAATGCTACGCGATTGTGTATTGGCTTCGATAAAATTAGATTTCCGAACAACAACACCCGGTTTAACCGATTGTTTATCTTCTGAAATAACCTGAACTTTGTCGCCAATTTTAATCCATTTGCTTTTGATGTTTGGTACAGGAACTTCTATTTCTACATTGTCGGTACGAATCATTTTAGCAATTTGACCACCCGTATTTATATATCCACCAACTTCTGAATTAACCTGGGTAAACGTACCGTTAAACGGGGCATACAGAGAATGTCGCTCTAAACGTTTTTCATCTTGTTTAATTCCATAATATTCGCTTAATACATTTCGGCTTGCAAGAAATATTTTAAGTTTTTCATTTTTAATTATCGGTAGTTCAGGTAATTCTTCATCCATGTCAATTGTTCTGAAAAACATTTCGTAGGCTTCCAGCTGTTCTGGAAAGTCAACTTTTATATCTGGAAGAATTGTAGTAATAACGGTTAAAAACCGGCTTTTTCGAGCTTTTATTGCAAGCTCCACTTCGTCTTTGTAAATCTCAGCAATTAATTGTCCCTTTTTAAAGGATGTTCCTTTTCTCAAAGCAATGTCTCCTTTTTCAATTTTTCCTGAAGCTTCGGCGACTAAGGTTATTTCGTTACTGGAAACAACACGACCTTCGAACAAAACCGCCGAAATAATCTCGTTGTATTTTATTGTTTCGGCTTTTACTAACCTTTTTAATTCCATTTCCTGTTTACGCGGAGGTTCAGGTTTCATTGAAACAAACAATAGCGAGAGTGCCGCCGAGCCACCTAATAAAACAATAAGGGCTACAACTATAAATGTTATTTTTCTCCAACTCATGGCTTATAAATTTTCTTATTCTTTACTAATTTTCTTTTTCTAATAATTAAATCAACAAACAATCGATTAATTGGTTGAAATTTAAAATTACGGTGCAAAAGTCAACTTTTTTTGTAAACTATCGACTATTTTTTCACAAATAAATTGACGGATTAACTAAACACAAAATATCTAACATCTTTAAGATTACTATATGACAAGCAAAATCGTTCAAGGTTTAACAATTCTGTTTTTATTTTAGGTTTCAGTTTGAATTAAAGAGAATTCCGTTTTACAATATTTTTAAAATTACTTAGTTTTGGAAAAACGAACTTGCTGGTTTGAACAATGTTTAAAATATTATAGCACATGTTTACTAAAAAAGATTCAAAAGATTTTCGTCCTTTAATTGAAGGAGTTTTAATGCGCCCTTTGGCTTTCGAAGAAAAAACAATTCTTTGTGAATTTAAACTTGAAAAGGGATTCACACTCCCGGCTCATAATCATCCTTACGAACAAACCGGCTATTTAATATCAGGGAAATTAAATTTCAGAATAGATAATAAATGGCATTTGGCAGAGGCTGGCGATAGTTGTAGCATTCCGGAAAACGTGGAACACGAGGTTGAGATTTTGGAGAATTCCGTTATTCACGAATTATTTTCACCTATACGACCCGACTACCTGCCATAAATTTACCATGTTAATAAAAGATTTCATGAAATTGGTTAAAAGAAATACTAACTTTGCCGCTCGATTGTAAAAAACCAGTTTCTATATGCAAGTACTTGAATTTGATACGGTTGTAATTGGTAGTGGCTTGGCAGGGTTAACTACTGCCATATATGCATCGCAACACGGCAAAGTTGCCATTATTACCAAATCAGGGCTTGATATTAGTAATTCGTACAATGCACAAGGTGGAATTGCTGCTGCAATTGGAAGTGATGACTCTTTGGAATCTCACTTACACGATTCGATGATTGCAGGACGTGGATTATGCGATTCCGATTCAACTAAAATTTTAGTAAAAGAGGGTAAAAACTGTGTTGAAAATCTTATTAAAATGGGAATGCCGTTTGATAAGAAAAACAACGAAATAATTCTTGGACTTGAAGGTGGACATAGCAAACGAAGAATTCTTCATGCCGATGGAGATGCAACAGGAAAAGTGCTTACACGTTTTATGTTCTCGAAAATTCACGAGAAAGAAAATATTCAGGCATTCGAAAATACAACTGTTGTTGAGTTGCTGATTTCAAATAAGATTTGTAATGGAGTTAAAGCACTTGAATTTAAAACTCAGAAAAACCTGATAATTAAAGCCAAAGCAGTTGTAATTGCAACTGGTGGATTGGCCCGGATTTATTCACGCACAACAAATCCACACACCGCAACCGGCGATGGTTATGCCTTGGGATTTCAGGCGGGAGCACAGTTGGCCGATATGGAATTTATACAGTTTCACCCAACGGCACTTCATTTACACGATAAAGATGCATTTTTAATTTCGGAAGCCGTTCGAGGCGAAGGCGCTTATTTGGTTAACGAAAATGGCGAACGATTCATGACTAAAATTCATGAACTTGCTGAACTTGCACCTCGCGATGTAGTTTCATTTGCCATTTTTAAAGAAATTCAAAAATCGAAGGCAGAACACGTTTATTTGAATTTAAAACACTTAGACAGCAAACTAATAAAACAACGTTTTTCGCATATTTACAGTAAACTGAAAGAGTTTAATCTCGACCTTACAAAAGACAATATTCCGGTTGCACCAGCGGCTCATTATACGGTTGGTGGAATTAAAACGGATTTACACGGACAAACAAATATAAAAAACTTATTTGCTGCTGGCGAAGCTGCTTCAACCGGAGTTATGGGTGCGAATAGAATTGCCAGTAATTCGTTGCTCGAGTGCCTTGTTTTTGGAAAAAGAGCAGGAATTGAAGCAGGTAAAATTCAGCCTAAATTAACAAGCGATTTTAACAGTACAATTTTCAGACTCGATACCGAAAATGAAATGATTTTTTTGGAAAAGAAAAATGAAATGGCACGAATCATGAATAATTTTGTTGGTATTGTGCGTAGTAAAAAAGGCTTGGTTTATGCGATTAACGAAATTCAAAAAATAAGAGATGAATTTGCTGAATGCAAAAACGAATATAATTTATGTAAAATAAATAATAATGCTGAAGTGTGCCTGCTAATAGCAAGAGCAGCGCTTGAAAGAGAAGAAAGCAGGGGTGGGCACATTCGTGAAGATTTCAGGAATGAAAATATGAAATTAATAGTTCATTCAATTCAGCAAAAAGCGAAGAATATTAGATTTGAACCGATTAGAAAATAGAGAAATGATAGATGACAAAACATTAAAATCAGCCGAAGTATTATTCGATCTTGCATATGCAGAAGATATTGGAGACGGCGATATTACAACAAACAACTTAGTTCCGCCAGGCAAAAATAAAACTGCAATTTTGGTGGCAAAAGAAGAAGGAGTTGTAGCCGGATTACCAGTTACCGAAATGGTTTTTAGAAAATTCGATCCGAATTTACAGTGGAACGAAAAAGTAACAGATGGAAGTAAAGTGATGCCAGGAGATATTTTAGTAGAATTTACAGCAAATTACAGGGCTCTTTTAACTGGCGAAAGAAAAGCATTGAATTTTTTACAACGCTTGTCTGGCATTGCTACCTACGCCAACAAATGTATGAATGAGTTAAAAGGTACAAATGTAGAAATTCTGGATACCCGAAAAACACTACCCGGTTATCGCCATCTCGACAAATATGCAGTAAGAATGGGAGGAGCGTCGAACCACCGCTTTGGACTTTACGATATGGTAATGATAAAAGACAACCACATTCAAATTGCTGGAGGTATAAAACCAGCAGTTGAAGCCATTCGTGGTAAAATTCCAAAAAGCATAAAAATTGAGGTTGAAACAACTAATATGGAGCAGGTTCAAGAAGCATTGGATGTTGAAGTTGACATAATAATGCTCGACAATATGAGTTCAAAAAAAATGAAAGAAGCCGTTGTTCTCATTAATAAAAGAGCTAAAATTGAAGCTTCGGGAAACATGACAATTAAGCGAATTCATAAAGTTGCTGCCACAGGTGTCGATTACATCTCAATTGGCGCATTAACACATTCTGTAAAAGCGCTGGATATTAGTCAGCGAATTATTGACTAATATGAACCTGATAATTGACATTGGAAATACACGCACAAAATTCTCCGTGTTCAATAAAGGTGAAGTTTTGATTACTGTCCCGGTTGTGGAGTTTAAACCAGAGCACATTGATGTGCTAAAAAACGAACACCCATCGCTGGATAAAGTAATTCTTTCATCAGTAAAAGATTATTCACATGAATTAAAAACAGCACTACAAGAAAATTTTAAGCTGTTTGTTGAACTGAAAAGCGACACCCCTTTACCAATAATAAATTGTTACGAAACTAAAGATACTTTAGGCATGGACCGCCTTGCCGCCGCCGCCGGTGCAGTTGATTTATATCCTGAAAATAATGTTTTAATTATAGATGCAGGAACCGCATTAACTTACGACATTGTTAATGCTAAACATCGATATCTGGGTGGTAATATATCTCCGGGAATTGATATGCGATTTGAAGCCTTAAGTCGATTTACAGGGCAATTGCCTTTGGTTAAACAGGAGATAAATAATAAGCTTTACGGAACATCAACTGAAAGTGCTATTCTATCCGGAGTTCAGAATGGTGTTGTTTTTGAGGTAGATAGTACAATAAGTACATTTAAGGAATTTTATAATAATTTAAAAGTTATTATTACTGGAGGCAATGCTGAATTCTTTGATAAGAAACTAAAAAATTCTTTCTTTGTACACTTTAATTTAGTAGCCATAGGTTTAAATAGCATATTAGAATATAATGGGGAGATATAGCAGAGTGGGTTTATTAGTCGGTTTGATAATGTTCCCGACTATAATATTTGCACAATTTAATAACAATACAACATCACCGTATTCAAGGTTTGGTTTAGGCGAATTGCAGACATATGGTTTTGGTCGGTCTGTTGCAATGGGAGGAGCATCTATCGCGAGTCGATACAATCAACAAATAAATCTATCAAATCCAGCATCCTATACTGCAATAGATACATTAACTTTTATGTTTGAGTTTGGGATTGATGCAAGAACTTCGGAGTTTAAAAACGACCTGGGTAGTACTAGTGTTGCCAACGTAAACTTTCAGTATTTTGCAATGAAATTCCAAATTAATAATTGGATGGCCTCAAGTTTAGGATTGTACCCATTTTCCGATGTCGGATATTCATTCGATGTATTTGATGATATTGAAAATGTAGGTGTGGTTTTAAACCAATATTACGGAACAGGAACAATATCAAATGCGTACATTGGATTGGCCGTAGAACCATTTAAGAATGTTTCGATAGGTGCCAATTTGAATTATATGTTTGGTAAACTCAATAGAAATACGGAAGTATATTTTCTTGAAGAGTCAGATTTTTATGGAATTCAAAATTATGGAGAATTTCGATTACGCGATTTTGGGCTTGATTTTGGAGTGCAAGTAACTTTACCGTTCGAAGATGATAAACGTATAATCTTGGCGGCTGTACTTGAAAATAAGCCTGAGTACACAGCGTTTATGTCAGACATTACGCAAAAAAATCTTAATTCCGGAACCGCCTTAGATTTAGATACTTTGAATTTTGTTGATGAGGAAAAAAGTGCGATAAAAATGCCACTATCGTTTGGTGGGGGAGTTTCATATGTAGTAGATAATAAGTTGGAGGTCAATCTTGATTATTATCACCAATCTTGGTCAAACGCACTTTTATTGGGAAAAGAAAGTGAATTTTTAACAGATTTGAATAAATTTGCACTTGGAGCCGAATGGATACCCGATAAATTTTCTATTCGATCTTATTTAAGTAAAATTGCTTATAGAGCAGGTATTAAATATGAAGAAACCTATTTAATGCTGGATGGGCAACAGATAAATGATTTTGGCATAAGTTTTGGAGTTGGTTTACCAATATACCGTTCCAGTTCAACAATAAACGTTGGTGCAGAATTTGGAAGAAAGGGCACAACAAAGAATGGTTTGGTTCTTGAAAACTATGCCAGGTTGAATTTAAGCGTTAACTTATACGATTTGTGGTTTATAAAGAGAAGATTTGATTAATACTAAAAAACACAATAAAATTATGAAAACTTTTTTACGTATAGCATTTTTATTTGCCTCTGTTTTTATCTTAGCAATAACTACTTCGATGGCACAGAGAGTACTTAAAGGGACTGTTTACATAGATGGAGAACTAGCTGCAGGTGTTACAGTTGAAGCAAATAGAGGTGGTTCAATGATGACAAGCTTCGACGGAATGTATGAAGTAGAAGGCGATGTAAAATCCAAATGGATTAAGTTTACTTTTATTAATGACGTGCAAAGGTTAGTAATTGAGGATAAAACAGGCGATACTTTTGATTATGCTATGTCAGGCGAAATTCCAACTGCCGGGAGTAATGAGGAAAGTAAAGATGTAAATCTTAAGTCGGCTCAGGAATTACTTAGCGAACAGAATAGAGATTATATGAATGAACTGTCGTTATATACAGAATTTTACAAACAAGATGATTTTAAATCTGCCATACCTCATTGGAAAAAAGTATATAATAAATATCCAAAATCTTCTCAAAATATTTATATACAAGGCATAAAAATGCACCAGTCGTTAATCGATAATGCACAATCTGAAGAAGAAAAAGATCAAAGTTTTCAGGAATTAATGAATATTTTCGATAAAAGAATGAAATATTTCGGTCAGCGAGGATATGTGCAAGGCCGAAAAGGAACAGCCTTTTTGAAATATAAGCTGGAAACGGATCGAATGCTTGAAAATGAAGAACTTAAAGAAACTCATAAAAGCAGTTACGAATGGCTGAGCGAATCGGTTGCTGAAATGGGAACTGAAACTGAAACCCCTGTATTGGTTCTGTTTATGCAAACCTCAAAAGCATTGTTTAAAATGGGAGAAATGCCAAAAGAAACAGTTGTGGTTAACTACGAAAAATGCAATTCAATAATAAATGCTGTAATTGAAAAAAACGCAGATGCACAAAGTGTTGAAAAAGTAAAAGAAGCACAATCATACATTGAAAATATTTTTGGCTCATCAGGAGCTGCCGATTGTGAATCTTTGATTAGCTTTCTTGCTCCACAGTTTCAAGAAAAAGGAGAGGATATTGATTTCGTTAAATCTATGCTTCGCCGTTTGCGACGTGCAAATTGCGATGAAACTCCACTTTTTTCGGAAGCAACTGAAAAACTGTACAATTTAGAACCATCGGCTGAAGCAGCTTTTAATATGGCGCGAAGATACCTAAAACGCAACGAAGTGGAGAAAGCAAAAGGATATTACAAGCAGGCAATGGAACAAGAAACAGATCAGGATTTACTTGCAACTTATTATTTCGAGTATGCCTTGTTTATTTATGCCAAAGAAAATGATTTCCCTGAAGCAAGGAGTTTTGCACGCAAGGCCTTAGCTATAAACTCTACTTATTGCGAAGCTTTGATGTTGGTTGGTGATATTTATGTTGCTTCAAGCCGGTCGTTTAGTGGCGATGATTTTGAAAAAGCAACTGTTTTTTGGGTAGCGGTTGACTACTACAATCGTGCTCGCCGAGGCGAAGATTGTTCAATTGACGCTTCAAAAAAGGCTTCGGATTATAAAAAATACTTCCCGAATAAAGAGGTAGCTTTTATGAATAGTATTCAGGAAGGAGCATCGTATAAAGTTGGAGGTTGGATAAATGAAACCACAAAAGTTAGATTCTAAAATTTATCGATTTATAAAAAATAGTAGTATTGCAGCTCTTCTTTTTGGGGCTGCATTATTTTTCTATGCATGCGAGAACGACATAGAAAAAATAAAAGCTTTTAGTTCTCCCGAAAACCTTCCAATAATTGAAGCCAAAAATTTTGAAACGCTATTTACTGACTCGGGTACAATCAGGTATTCGTTAAAAACTACAAAATTACTTCGTTTTGAAAATGAAGGAAATGAGTTTATAGAGTTTCCGGAAGGAATGCAGTTAATACAATTCGATGCCAACAAAAATGTTATTTCAAGTCTAAGGGCAGATTATGCAAAACAGTTTGTAAAAGAACAAATGTGGGAGGCAAAAAATAATGTGGTAGCTACAAACAAACAAGGCGACACATTAAAAACAGAACATTTAATCTGGGAAGAAAAAGAAGAGAAAATTTACACCGAGGAGTTTGTGAAAATTATTAGACCCGACCAAATAATAACAGGAGTAGGTTTTACTTCAGACCAGTACATTCAAAATTGGAAAATAAAAAACCTGAAAGGAACAATTTTTATAACTGTGGATGACGAAGGAGAAAAAAAATCAGATTCTTTGGATATAGAATCGGAGGTTAGAAAAGAAAAACAACCGTTTCAACGACCACTTAAATTCGAAAAATAAAGATCTGGCATGAATCTGTTTGTTATTATTTTAATAACTATACTTTTTTCAGCATTCTTCTCCGGAATGGAGATAGCCTTTGTTTCCGCCAATAAATTGCGCTTAGAATTAGACAAACAATCGGAGCCATTCAATTCAAAAATCTTAAAAATGATAACCGGCAATGCCGGGAATTACATTGCAACAATGTTGGTTGGCAATAACATTGCACTCGTAATATATGGAATAGCTTTTGCCACTTTTCTGGAGCCCCTGTTTCAAATTTATTTTCAATCGGAAATGGTAATTCTGTTATTGCAAACATTGGTTTCTACCGTAATTATTTTAATTTTTGCCGAGTTTCTACCAAAAACATTATTTAGAATTTTCCCCAATACTTTGCTAAATATCTTCTCTTTCCCCTTAGCATTTTTTTATATTGTTTTTTATCCAATTACCCGAGTCACCGTGGGAATTACAAATGTTTTATTAAAAGGAATTTTAAAGGCAGACGTAAAAATGAACAATAACAATCCTGTTTTTGGCAGAATTGATTTAGATGAATTTGTAAATGAAACAGATATAATTGGTCTTGAGAAAAAGCAAAACATTGAAACAGAAGTAAAGTTATTTAAAAATGCACTCGATTTTTCGAAGGTAAAATTGAGAGAAATAATGATTCCACGAACTGAAATTGAGATGTTAGAAATCCATGCATCAATAGGCGAACTTCGGCAGAAATTTGTGGAAACCGGATACTCACGAATTTTGTTTTACAAAGAAAATATCGATAATATTATAGGATATGTTCATTCTTCCGTAATATTTCAAAACCCGGAAACAATTCAACCATTTCTGAAAAATGTACTAATTGTGCCCGAAACCATGCCGGCCAATAAACTTTTAAGCACGTTTATAAAAGAACACCGAAGCATTGCAATTGTGGTTGACGAATTTGGAGGAACATCGGGCATGGTAACAAGCGAGGATATTTTAGAAGAAATATTTGGCGAAATTGAGGACGAACATGATACAACAGATACTATTGAAAAGAAAATAAGTGAAACGGAATTTGTTTTTTCTGGTCGCTCCGAAATAGATTTACTCAACGAAAAGTATTTTTTAGACTTGCCGGAAACTGAAGAATTTGAAACTCTGGCCGGATTTATTTTATACCACCACGAAAGTATTCCAAAAATCAATTCATTAATAAAAATTGGAAAATTCCATTTCAAAATACTAAAGGCAAGCAATACTAAAATCGAATTGGTAAAACTTACCATTACGGAGGATTGATTGACGAAATGATTGGCTTATGCAAAAAGCTGACAATCAGTAAATTGTGTCCAATTAATTTGAGCTATTAAAAAACAAACAAATTTGTTTATAAAATACTTAAAATTGCTATCTTCGTAGCTCGAAAAATTTAAGTAAAATTTGCATTAAAATAACTGTTTATCAATGGCAACGTTAGAAAATATTAGAAAGAAAGCAGGATTGTTAGTAGCAATTGTAATAGGTATTTCATTGGCCGCATTTATCCTTGGCGACATGCTTCAAAGTGGTTCGTCTCTGTTGAAGGGAAACCAAATGGAAGTTGGTGAAATAGATGGAGAATCGGTTCAGTATCCCGAGTTTCAAAAACAACTTGAAGAGTTAGGTGAGATATACAAACAAAATTCTCAGCAATCTCAATTAGACGAAAATAGCTGGGTGCAGGTAAGAGAGCAAACCTGGCAAAGTTTTGTCCGTAAAATTGTAATGGGCGATGTTTACTCCAAATTAGGTATTGAAATTAGTTCCGACGAACTTTTTGATATGATTCAAGGAGCCAATCTTCATCCAATTATTCAACAATTATTTCGGAATCCAAATACAGGTCAGGTTGACCGTACAGCAGTAGTACGATTTTTAAAAAGCTTAGAAACAGGAGTTGATCCTGAACAACGTGACTATTGGTTGTATCTTGAAAAACAAATTGTTGAAGAGCGCGAGCAAAGTAAATACACAAACATGGTGGGTAAAGGTTTGTATGTTACTGGCGAAGAAGCTCAGGAAAGTTTAACAGAAAAAAATAGAAAAGTAAATTTCGATTATGTGGCGTTAAACTTCAGCTCAATTTCCGATAGTTTAGTTACAGTTACTGAAAAAGATTTAAAAGCTTATTTTGATTCAAATCAGGATGCTTATAAACAAGAAAAAATACGCAGAATTGAATACATAACTTACCCGGTTGAACCGTCGCAGACAGACTTCGAAGAGGCTGAAAATTGGATGAACGATATAAAAAGTGATTTTGAAGGTGCTACAGATAATATTCAATTTGTAAATTCAAATTCAGATCAAAGTTTTATAGGAACCTGGGGTAAAAAAGATAATCTACCTTTAAATATTGGAAGCTGGGTATTCGATGAAGGCGCAGAGATAAATGCAGTTTTTGGACCTTATTTCGAGAATGAAACATATACAATGGCTAAAGTTGATGCCATTGAAATGATGCCAGACTCGGTAGAAGCAAGGCATATTTTATTAGCTGTAAATACTCAGGAAGAAGTGGTAACAATGCAAACTTTGGCCGATAGTTTGAAAACAATGATTGACAATGGTTCTGATTTTGCAACGCTTGCCACACAATATTCAACCGATCAGGGTTCAGCAATAAACGGTGGCGATTTGGGTTGGTTTAGTCGTGGACAAATGGTAAAACCATTTGAAGACGCAGCTTTTAATAATGCAAGAAACGAAGTTACGGTTGTTGTTTCACAATTTGGAATTCACATTGTTCAAACTACCACACGTGGAGTTGAAACCAGACAAGCACAAATTGCATATTTAACGCGTAACGTTGAACCAAGTACCCGAACCTACCAGAACACATATTCGCTGGCAAGTAAATTTGCGGGTGAAAATGAAACAATGGAAGATTTTGAAGCGGCAGTTATTGAACAAAAATTAAGTAAACGTGTGGCATCAATTCGCGAAAACGACCGTGATATTATTGGTTTAGAGTTTGCCAGACAATTAATAAGATCTGCTTACGAAGCAAAACAAGGCGATGTTATTATTAGCTCGCAGGAATCGCCAATTTTTGAATTAGGAGATAATTTTGTTATAGCCGTTTTAACAGAAGCAACTGATGAAGGAATTGCCACTTTTGAAGATGTGAGAGCAAGAGTTGAATTAGGCGTAATAAAAGAGAAAAAATCGGAATATTTAGTTGAAAAAGCAAATGCTGCTTTGTCGGGTAAGGAAGACTTGGAAGCAATTGCAACTGAATTAGAATCAACTGTGCAGAACGTTACAAACATCGATTTTTCTGCATTCTCAATTCCCGGCTTAGGTTTAGAGCCCGCAGTTGTTGGAACTGTAACTACTCTTGAAGTAGATCAAATTTCAAAAGCTGTTGCCGGAAATAATGCTGTATTTATTGTAAAAGTTACCTCGATTGATGAAGGTAGTGAAATAGGAGATGTAACAACGGAGCAAGTAAACTTAGCGCAAAGTTTATTTATGCGTGCTAACTCTCAGACTTTTGAAGCACATCGAAATTCTGTTGAAATAGTTGATAAAAGATCTAAATTTTATTAGTCGATAGATTTTATTTAAGATATTTGAAACCGCTTCATTTTTATGAGGCGGTTTTTTTTACTCCTCTAAATCCGAATCGTAGTCTGTTATACTTATCCAACCGGCAGGTACTTTTTCGCCACCCATGTAACGGTTGTAATAGTTTTGCACGGCTCCGGTATATGGGTAATTATCAAAAATATCGCCCTTACCCAGAATTCTTGGATCGCCTTGTTTGGTAAGTTTTTCTACAAGACTTTTTTCTAATTCATTTTTCTGTTTAATAAAATTAGAATCGGCAGCAAGATTTTTCATACAAAACGGATCATCCTCAATATTATATAACTCTTCCGAAGGACGTTTCCCAAAGTTAAGTTTCCAGTATTCCATAATTCCCTTATTTCGTCGGGTGTCCAAAATATACGTTTTTGTCGGACTTCCATCGCAGTTTAAATATCCTGTTTCCGGGTTACCTTTTGGCCAGCGTTCGGGTTTAAAATTACGGATATAAAGAAAACCGTTGCTAACAATTCCGCGAACCGGATACCCCTGATCATTTGGCCGTCCAATATCGTGTCGTTCTTTTCCAACCAGAACAAAATCTCTATCAGGAATTACAATTCCCTCGTTTTCAGAATTAAAAATTTCAGTTAAACTAGTTCCTGTTATTGCTTGCATTCCAATTTCTTCAGCTTTTAATCCTGCAACTTCAAGATAGGTAGGAGTAAAATCGATAAAACTTACAAAATCATCAATCACGCGTCCCGGATTTTTAATTCCTTCAGACCACATAATTGCCAAAGGTAAATGGTTCGAATATTCATAAACCTGCCCTTTTATTCTGGGAAATGGCATTCCATTATCGGCAGTAACAATTACCAGTGTGTTTTCTAATTCGCCTATTTCCTCTAATTTTTGTAGCATTAATTGAAGGTGTTTGTCGAAGTACTCAATTTCAAATGCATAATCGAGCATATCAGTTCTAATTGTATCAACATCAGGCCAAAAAGGAGGAACTTCGTCAATTTCATCTTTTGTTTTATTT
>Ga0307988_1000811_pt1 | contig 19896 bp, 17 predicted proteins | sample EllFjometagen183_FD_203166 | JGI IMG/M metagenome (GOLD analysis project Ga0307988, IMG submission 203166) | Marine microbial communities from Ellis Fjord, Antarctic Ocean - #183 | ecosystem: Environmental > Aquatic > Marine > Unclassified | place: Southern Ocean | collected 2014-10-08 | reverse complement strand
ACAGACTTACATATTTGGACACTTCTTATAGTTCATTTTTAATCTCCTAAATAAAAATATGCATTTAATTTATTAACATACATATAGTTACCTATGGATTTAGCAACCACTTTTTGTCCATTACGCCAATTATTTCTATTACTTTCGTTTTTTCAACCATTTTGTTATTTTACATTTGAGAGTTTTGGCATGAAATTTGTTAGTTCAACTTTAGGAGCTTTAATTATTGCTACGATTCCGCTTTTTACACCAATCTTCACTTATTTTTTGGCTCGGGAGAAAATTACCCTTTTCAATATCTCTGGATTAATAATTTCATTTGTTGGAGTGATTGTAGTATTAGCTAATGATTTCTTATCAACAGGAATTAATTTCAGATTCATATCTAACTTTAAAACAGATCTTTCATTAATTTATTCAAAGACTGATAATGATGATTTTGATATACATAAACACGATTACGAGAGGATATATCCCGGATTTGATGAATCCTATTATAGCTTTGACTATTATCAAAACATAGATCCGGATACTACTTACACGAACTCTACGATTACTAATGGAGTAAATAATTTTGAGATCAAAGACTGGAAGGTGGCAATTGAAGTTCCTTTTGGTGTAGATTATGAATTAAACGAAATTGTTGAATTTTTTGGTGGAATTGGTTTAAAATTAATAAGACAGGAATTTGAATATTTCGAAGAAAATGAATTCAGTAGATGGGAAACAGATCGATATGTTGCATTTGTGACCACCATTACACCATTTAAATGTTTGAAAATGGACGTGAATTTCGGATATGATTTTGCTAATTTTAGTAATTGGCAAATAGATTTGAAGTATTTATGGTGATAACTGGAATTGCGGAGGGATTTCCCCTCCGCTTCTTTAGTTTATATTATTGAATTTCATTATCCTTTTTTGATAATATCTTGCCTTTTCAATTAACTCATTTTCATTAATATTAATTAATTTTCTGTCTTCCATTACGATCTTCCCATTTATAATTACATCCTTAATTTGCTCGGAAGTTAATGAATAAACAAGATGTGAATATGGATCATACATTGGTTGAGCTTCTAAATTATTAATATCTATTAGGATAATATCTGCTTTTTTGCCGACTTCAATTGAACCGATCTGATCGCTCTTATTTAAAGCTTTAGCTCCACCAATGGTTGCAATTTGTATCATCTCTTCTGCCGGTAGGATAGTTGGATCATCATTCAAAGCTTTTTGTAATTTTGCCATTAAACTGATCTCCTGCAAAAAACTTAGATTATTGTTAGCAGCAACTCCATCAGTACCGATACTAAGGTTCACACCATGTTCCTTGTAACTTTTAAATGAAGTAATTCCGGAAGCTAGTTTTAGATTGCTGCTTGTATTAATTGAAATCGAGGAGTTATTCTTAGCTAAAATCTTCTGCTCATTCTCATTCAGCCAGATAGCGTGAGCTGCAACCACGTTACCTTCAAAAAAACCTAGTGAATCAAGATATTCCACCGGTTGCATACCAGTCTTGTTAATGCAATCTGCTACTTCTTTTTCCGTTTCGGAAAGATGAATGTGAAGCAGGATTCCCAGTTCTAATGCTAAATCTTTAGCTTTGATTAGATTCTCTTTCCCGCAAGTATAAATGGCATGAGGTGCAACTGCAAAATCAATTAACTCACTCTTAAGATATTTGTGATGCATCTTTCTGATATAGGCAAAGATTTCATCAGCATTTTGATAATTTGCTACCGGAAAATCTAAAATACCTTCTCCCAACACAGCTCGAATTCCAACTTTTTCTGCTGATCTTGCTGTTTGATCTCCAAAGAAGTACATATCACTGAAAGTAGTGATTCCGCTTCTTATCATTTCGGCACAACCATACAAAGCAGCATCTTCAACAAACTCAGCCGATAAGAATTTTGCTTCAACCGGCCAGATATGTTTGGACAACCACTCCTGCAAAGGAAGATCATCTGCCAGACCTTTAAAATAACTCATTGCTACATGAGAATGAGTATTCACAAACCCTGGCATTACAATTTTATCGGTTGCATCAATAATTTGCTTTGCTTCATACTTAGGCTCTAAATCTTTTCCAATCTCCAGAATATTTCCGTTAGAAATTGCAATACTGTCTTTTTTAGGTTGCTTATCAAGCTCGAGAATTAATCCATTGTTTATTAATAAATCTATTTTCATTTCTTCCTCATCCAATAATGTTTGATCTCACCAAATAATATTTCACCTTCTTCATAAATTTTATAGCCATGTTTTTCATAAAATGCAATGGCTTCTTCACGTGCTTTCAGAATTATTTCTTCAGCTCCGTTTTCTGTTAAATTTTCTTCCAGAGCTTTTAATATTCCAATTCCGAATCCCTGTCTCCTGAAACTCTCATCTACAGCCATGTAGCGAATTTGTGCCTGTTCTTTTGTGTTGAGATTTCCACGTCCGCAACCGATTACTTTATCACCTTTAATTGCTATGATATGAATGCTGTCTTTATCAGTTTCATCCTGTTCACTTCCCTTTGGTTGATTCCATGGTTTTCGCAATATTTGCCAGCGTAGATCATAATACAGCTCAAAATCTTGTTCGGTTTTTGGTTCTCTAATAACGATATTTTTACTTTTCATATTTCCTTTGTTTGCATTCCCAAGACGAATTTGGGAACGAGCAAAAAACTTCTTGCTTTTCTTTTGTTCCCTCTCTTGTGTTTGAAGAGAGGGACAGCCTGCCTACGTCGAACTACGGCAAGGCAGGCAGTGTTAGTTTATTTTCTCGAAATCGGAATTTCGAGTTACCTTTAATATTTCAGCATATCCAAAAAGCTTTCGATCCTGAGTTTTGTACGTGCATCCAATTCACCAGGTTGATCACCTTCTATTGTAAGTACCGGAATATCAATATATTTCTTTATAAGAATATTATCGATTTGACGGTGACAGAAAGATTGCGAATAGCTGATAACTGCATCGAGTTTACGATTTTTAATCTCAAGTTGAATATCCTTTAACCTATCGAAAATTGTATATGGATATGTGTAGTGCAGGTATTGATCAACAATATCATTTTCTAAATATGGCATACTGAATTGTCTTTGAATCTCATTGAAGACAACATTAACCTTGTGTTCTAATAAAAAATCATAAAGGTCTGTAATTATGGGCGGAACACCCAGAAAACCAAATCTAAAATCGGTTTTAATTGATTCTCTTTTTGTTGCTTCCAGAATGAATTCATCAAGTCTTATCTCGAAATTTTGGGGATCTCCATTAAAATCGGAAGAATTTACAAGCCAAAGATGATTTTCCAAACCAGTAATTTTATTTTCTTTAAACGTGAGTTCATCAAGATAAATCAATTTTTTTCTGATCTTATCAAGTCTCAATTTTACTTCATCAACTTTAGTATGATTTACATTAAAATATTGTTCAAGTTTTTCTATCTCAGCCGCAAGTTTATTCCTATTTTTGTCATGAGGAAATGAGAATGAAATGACGTCAATATTCTTATCGACCAGAGTAGACATTAAGGAATGTGTGTTGGAACAATCACCTTCCACCACTCCGATAACAGCATCCATCTCGGCATCATGGGCTACGCTGTACATTCCTTTTATCCAACTGCAGATATTGCGTGGATAGCCATCAAACTCTGCTTGCTCAACAAAATTATTTGCATTTCCTGATATAAATATGTTGTTCATGTCGATTGGTATATGCCCTGCAGCAAATACAACTTCAACCGGAAAAGATGTTGTAAAACCGATCTTCATAATAACTCCAGATATTCATTCTCAATTTCATCAAGTCGTTTTTTTAATTCATCAATTTCCTTTTTAATTATTTTTACATTGTTTGTCAAAGATTTAACTTTTTGCTTATCAGTATAAATTTCCGGTTTGGAAAATTCAAGTTCATAAAGTTCAAGCTCATCAGTTTTAGAATTTAGAAGTTCAGAAGTGTTTTCTATATTTGCTGACATTTTTTTTAAAACTATGGGGTTTGTAATTCGTTTATCTTTGTTTTTATTTTTAATGTTTTCAGATTTTTTCTTCCTCTCTTTTTGAAAAAAAAGGTCATCTAATTTTTGTGTAGTCTCATTAATTGTCCCAGATTTGAAAATCCACTTTTTCTTTGCAATTTTCTCGATAAAATATCTGTCATGTGAAACAAAAACAATTGTTCCATCGAATTCTTCTAAGGCATCTTCTAAATACGAAATCATATTTATATCAAGATGATTTGTAGGTTCATCTAGTATTAGAAAGTTTGGTTTTTCATGAATTAATTTTGCCAGATATAGTCTGGCTTTTTCTCCACCGCTAAGAACTGAAACTTGCTTCTCAACTTCATCTCCAGTGAAACCATATTTTGCTAAATAAGAAAACACATAACCTTTTGGTGCTAAAGGCACAAGCTGCCAAATTGTTTGCATTACAGTTAATGAGTCATCAAGCTCAAGATGCATTTGATCGTAATATCCAATACGCAAACTAGCCCCTTTTTTTGCAATACCAGTTTGTGGATGTATCTTCTCGTTCATGAGTTTTAAAAATGTAGTTTTTCCGCAACCGTTTGTTCCCAAAATTGCAATTTTATCTTGATAGAACATTCGTGTATTTACGTTGGAAGCTAATGTATTCCCAGGAAATCCAAAACTCATATTTTCAAAGGTGTAAACATCATTTCCACTACGTTTTTCGGTTTTAAAATTTAATTTAATTTTCTTTTCATTTTTGGGCAGGTTAGTCCTTTCAACTTTCTCTAACCTTTTTTCTAGTTCCTTTGCTCTAACAAACATTTTTTCACTATCTCGTGCACGTCCCCAAATTCGGTATTGATCAATCTGTTTTTCCATTTTACCGATCTTCTTCTGCTGTTTACGAAAAGTCTTTTCTTGTAGCTCTAATCGCATTTGTAACTGTTCTCTGTATTGACTGTAATTTCCAGTATATGTATCTATTGCATAATTTCTAATTTCTGCAATCTTTGTAACAGTATTATCTAAAAAATGTCTATCATGAGAAATTATGAGATAAGGTTTGTCTAATGAGATCAGATATTTTTCAAGCCAATAAATCATTTCAATATCAAGATGGTTAGTAGGTTCATCTAATAGCAATAAATCAAATGGTTTAAGAAGAATTGTTGCGAGTTGAATTCTAGTTTTTTCCCCACCACTGAAATTCTTGATATTCATATCCCACACATTTTTTGGAAAGTTCAAGCTTGTAAGAACTAGCTTCATTTCTGTATTAAAATGATACCCACCTGCTAACTCAAATCTCTGCTGCATATGTGCATAATGATCCAAGTTTTTTTGGGAATCATCAGTTGCTAACTTTCTTTCAGCTTCTTTGAGTTGAGCGTTTAATTTTATATGATCTGAACGTGATTGAAGTACACAATCTCTCAATGTTAGTGAATCATCTAATTCTGGCTCTTGTGTTAAGTAAGAAATTTTAGCAGTTTTAGAAATATGAATATTGCCAGAATCAGGTTTTAAATTTTTTGTGAACATATTAAAAAGAGTTGTTTTTCCACTTCCATTTTTACCAACAAGTCCAATCCTGCTATTATGTTCAATAGAGAAATTTAAAGCCTGAAATAGCTTTTCAACTCCGAAACTGTGATATATATTAGAAATTGATACAATGCTCATTTATACCTCAAAAACAAGAAATTGAGTTTCCGTAAAAATGTCAATTTTTCGTTAAGAATTCAAAAAAAAAATACTTGTCAGCAAATAGTGATATTTCAAATATGTCCAAAGTCGGGATGTAGCGCAGCTCGGTTAGCGCGTTCGGCTGGGGGCCGAAAGGTCGGAGGTTCAAATCCTCTCATCCCGACCAAATATAATATACAATGTCGGAGTTAATGTGTTAATAGTGATGGATATCCGATCTTACGGGCGAAAGGGCGTCCCGATAAATCGGGATCATCCCGACCAAATTACTATATAATAAAAGGAAAAAAATGAATATTGAAAAAATTTATAGAATCTTAGAAAAGCAATTCAATAGTTATCCTACTCCTGTTGTTGATTTAATTGAAGCTCAAACCAAAGATCCATTTAAGATATTAGTAACAACAATGCTCAGTGCAAGGACTAAAGATCAAACAACATCAGAAGTTGCTCATAGATTGTTCGGGTTTGTTGATAAACCTGAAGATATAAATAAATATTCTGTTGAAGAATTAGAAGATTTAATCTATCCAGTAGGATTTTTTAGAAATAAAGCAAAATATTTAAAAGAACTTCCAAGAGTACTTCAAAAGGAATTCAATGATAGTATTCCTGATGAGATAGAAGATCTAATTAAATTACCTGGTGTTGGAAGGAAGACTGCAAATCTGGTCCGGGCAATAGCTTTTAAAAAACCTGCGATCTGTGTAGATGTTCACGTTCATAGAATTTCTAATAGAATCGGTTATATTAATACGAAAACACCATTTGAAACTGAGATGACTTTACGTGAGAAATTACCTAAAAAGTATTGGATCAATATCAATTCATATCTTGTCGCGTTTGGTCAGAATCATTGCACACCACTAAATCCGAAATGTTCTACTTGTACAATTTATGATGAATGCGAAAGGGTAGGAGTTAAGACTAAGTATAGCAAGTAATGATGTTTTCAATTGACAGAGAAACAATATTGAAAAATATAAACAAAAATTAATTATAAGGATTATATATGGAAAACAAGCAAATCGATATTTTGGATATACTATTAATTTTAGCGAAGCATAAGAAGTTTATAATTATTACTACTATAATTGTAAGTATAATAGCTGTAATATACAGTCTATCTGCAACTCAATATTGGGTCTCAACAGCTACTATTTTACCATCATCAGATAAAAAAAATTCCTTTTCTATAAGTTCATCAGTTCTTGGTGGATTTGCTTCTTCAATGTTAGGTGGGGAGCAATCTGATACATATGCTCTTACCGGTATAATGGAAAGTCGAACATTTTCATTAGATGTTGTTAAAAATTTTAACTTAATTAAATATTTTGAGATCGAAGAACCAGACACATTAATTTCTCATCAATCAGCAGTTCAGAATTTAATTGAGAATGTCACTAATTTTGGGATTAATGAGGACAATGGTTTTCTAAGTATAAGTGTTGAGACTAAAGATAAATACCTCTCTGCTGATATTGCAAATTATTACTGGATGAAACTGGATGAATATAATAAATTAGTCAGAATGACAAAAGGGAAGCAACAAAGAGAATTTATTGAAAAACGTTTAATTGATGTAAAAGAAGCTATTGATATTTCATCCAATACTTTAAATGAATTTCAAAAAAAATACAAGACAATAGATTTAGAAGAACAGGCCAAATCAGTTATTTCACTTTATTCAGATCTGGTTTCAGAAAAGATAACAAACGAAATCGAATTAGAATTTTCGAAACAATTTTTTTCAGAAGCTAATCAGAAAATTGAAAATCTAGAAGTTAAAAATAAAATTCTTAATAAAAAAATAGAAGAACTGGAAAAAAAATCAGGGAATTTAAAGCCCCAATATATATTATCAATAGATGATATTTCAGATATCTCCTTACAATATTCTCAAATAATGCTGAATTTGAGAATTCAAAAAGAAATTTACAACTACCTTTATCCTCAGTTTGAAGCAGCAAAAATTGATGAGCTAAAAGATCTTCCTACATTAGAGATAATTGACAAAGCAGTTCCTGCAGGAAAGAGAAGTAAACCCAAGAGAGCCATAATTTGTATAATCTCATTTATCTGTGCATTGTTATTCAGCTCATTATTTGCATTAATTTTGGATGCAATAAAAAGTTTAAAGAATGATGATGATCGTTATGATAAAGTACAAGATATATATAAGGCTTTAAAACATTAATCTCAATGAAGGATAACCAAACAGTTATCGTAACATTTAGAGAATCAATAGAAAAAGATATATGGCCGTTTATCAATATACCTACATATTGTTTTTATAATATAAAATGAAGAATTCACTCTCTAATCAAACATTAATTATTACTTTCAGTAAATCCAGTGAAAAAATTGTTTTGTTATTATTGTCCATTATTTTATCCAGATATTTAAGCATGAGTGAGCATTGGTGTTATCGACCAGTAATGATTGTGCTTTCTATTTTAACTGTCATTGTTTGCATTATATTATTAAAGTATTGAATATGATTACTTTTATTAGGAAAATTTGGAAAAATGGTTTTTTTCCAATTCTATCTGTAAATATTATAAGTAAAGTTATTCCTTTTTTTCAAAGCTTAATTGTAATTAGGTTACTTGCCAAAGAGGATTATGGTATTTGGAGCTATACTTCAAACCTGTTGCAATGGGCTTTGTTGTTTTCTGGCTTTGGAGTTGCTTCAGGTGTCCTTCAATATGTAGCTGAGAATGATAATAAGGACGAACAACAAAAAGTTGTGGTTTGGGGTTTGCTTTGGGGGATACTTATCAATATTTGCATTTCTATTGGTTTGATTATAGTTGCTCTTTTTGTTCCTTTGCCGATAAAAGGGGTAAAGGAACTTTTATTAAGTTTAAGTTTCTTTCCAATTATCTCAATTGTTTACAATGTGGGGCAATCATATAATAGAGCCATTCTCTTAAATAATCTGTTTTCAGCTACATCAATATTATATTTTATCTCGATTTTTATTTTTACAATCCTTGGTGCTAACCTTTTAGGATTAACTGGATTAGTGATAGCACGATATGTCGGTCTGATAGTAACGGTAGTATACATTTTGTATAATCATAGGAATATTAAATTAATTAATATATTGTTTAAAGGAATTAATATTCGATATGCTAAAAGTTTTCTTAAGTTTTCATTTATTTGCTGTCTTACATATATGACAGGTCAAATATTGTACTTGATAGATGTTTTTTTAATTGGCATTATCATTAAGAATCCTAGTATAATTGCTACCTATAAAGCTGCTACACTTATCCCTTTCTCGATTAATATTGTTTCACTTTCAATTATGATGTTTGTTGCACCATACATAATTAAAAACAGGGAAAACACACAATTTATTAAGATTTACATAAAAAAATACTTTTGGTATTTACTATTATTAAATATGACAATTGGTGCTTTATTAATAATTTTTCATAAGCAGGTAATAGAATTAGTATTTGGAGCAAGGTATTATGATATGGCAACACCCTTTATCATTTTAGTTATTGGTGCTGCAATTGCAGGTGTGTTTCGAATTCCAAGTCAAAATATTCTTGGAAACATGAGAAAGATTAAAATAAACTTTTATATTGCTCTTTTTGCAGGTGTTGTAAATATAATATTGGATATATATTTAATTATTTCTTTTGGTATAAATGGTGCTGCTATTTCTACATTAATGATCATGGTTTTAACTTCTATATTGTCTACTATGTATTTGAATCATTATCTGAAGGAAAATTAATTTTATGAATTCGCCAAAACTATTTTCCCAGGAATGGACTTTTTTAAATGAAATATGGTTTCGTGGTTACTTTTTTACTTCTGATAGCAAATTATATGAAGGAGATGCTGCTGTAGAATACATTAAAATGGTTTCTACTGATTTTAAAAAGCTAAAAGAGTTATTGAAATCTCTAAGTGGATCATTTGCTGGGATTATTCACAACGAAAATGAAAACATACTATTTACTGATAGATTGCGGTCTATACCACTATTTTATTCTAGTGATGGAGAGAATACTTCTGATAATGCTTATGAATTAATTCAGTATATTGAAGAAAAAGAAATCGTGAAGATAAGTGAAAAAGAATTTCTTAATTCTGGATTTGTTTCATCATTTAGAACGATAATTAAAAATATCCTACAAGTTGAAGCATCTCAAGTTGTACAATTAGGGAATGGTTTTATCAAAACATCATATTACTATGTTCATTTACCTAATCGATTTTCAAATAAGAGGTTTAATGATTACTATAATGAACTTGATAAAATTTTTGATATAATTTCTCTTCGTGTAAGGAAATTTGTAAAAAACCGTACAGTAATTATACCATTAAGTGGAGGATATGATTCACGTACGATCGCAGTGATAGCAAAAAAAGCGGGAATAAAGGATGTATTATGCTATACATATGGTCAAAGTACAGATCTCGAAACTGTAATATCAAAAAAAGTTGCCAGAAAACTTGGTTTCAAATGGATTTTAGTTAAGGAGTCTAAGGATGAATTACATGAAACATTTTCAGGGAGTGATTTTATTGCTTACTCCAAACTTTCATTTAATTTAGTTTCTCGTCCAAGTGCTCAAGATTATAACGCTGTTAAATTTATTTTCAATAATAAATTAGCTCCTACTGATTCCGTGATTATTCCGGGGCATTCTATGGATCTGCTTGGTGGTTCACACATAACAAATCTTTATATGAATTATTCAAATGAATTAAATTTAGAATTGTTGTTGAAAAGTATTGAAAAAAAATACTATAATAATATTGACTGTGAAGAGAATAAAAGCGCTATCAGAAGCTTTTTAAGTAGGTCGATAAGCTCTGTGAAGAATGTATCACTTTATAGTGTATTTGATAGTTATAATGTTTTTAATAGGCAAGCCAAATATATTGTCAATTCTGTAAGGGTATATGAGTTTTGGGGATACAATTGGATGATACCACTGTGGGATAATTTGCTTATGGACTTCTGGTATTCTGTGGACGTAAAATATCGTGTAAATAACAAGCTACTAAATTCATACTTATTGAACCAATTATTTTATAAATATGATATAACTTTTGTGAAAAAAGAACTTAATCTTTTTAATAAGCTTGTAAATGTTGGTGTAAGAGTTTTAAAAACTGGTTCTTTCAAAGGTAGAATACTGAGAAGAGATATTGTTACAAAGATTTTGGCGGAAAAATTTGAAATTCCACTCTCAGGCAATCCTTTTTATGATTGGTGGACAGTTCCAATGAAAGCTATGATAAGAGATCTAAATAAAAATGAAATTAATAATTGAAATAGCAAAAGTATACTTAATTTTTTGTTTTGGGTAGTTCAAGGATGATTATTAAATTTACTATCATTACATTAATTCTTATTGTTTTATCGAATTTAATGTTTTATTCAGAGACATACTACCTCAAAAGTTACGATGGAGAAGATCGTGAAACAAGTTATTAAAAATATCATTCCATTTAAATGGTTTTATGACTTTTTACTTAAATCTCATTTATTGAGTAAAAGTACTAGGGCAATAGTGATTTTGAATTTCATTGTTCAGAGAATTTTTGGTTATAACAGGAAGTTGACTTGGTCGATTCATTTTACTTCCAACGTTTCAGTACCTGAAAAAATTAAAATCCATGAAAGTGTAAAAAGGAGTTTCATGATTAGTGGAGGATGCTATTACCAAGCAGCAAATGGGATAATTATAGGAGCAAACACAATTTGGGCTCCAGGGGTGAGTATGATCAGTGCAAATCATGATAAAGATAATTTGCAGCGTTGGAAAGAGGGGAAACCTATAATAATTGGTGAAAGATGTTGGATAGGTGCAAATGCAATTATTCTACCTGAAGTGGAATTAGGAGATGATTGTATTATTGGTGCAGGATCAGTGGTAACAAAAAGTTTCGCTGGAAAAAGTGTAATTGCTGGAAATCCTGCAAAGATTATTAAATATAGGTAGAATATGAAGATTTCAGATTTTATAATTTTTGGTTTTAGATTTTTAAAACTTAAATTTTCTAATAACATAAAATTGCACGGGAAAGTAATTATTCATAGAAAGGTGAATATAATAATTGAAAAGAATGCGAATCTTACTTTAGGAAAAAATGTTCATATCAAAAATAATACGATAATATATGTTAAACAGGGAGCAAAATTGTTTATAGGCGATAACTGTAGTTTAGGGCATCATAACGAGATAACAGTTGGGGAAAAGATAATAATTGGAAATGACAACATATTTGCTCCATATGTATATATAAGTGATTCAAATCATGAATACTCTCTATCGGATATTTTGATAAGAAAACAAGGTATGAAATCTAATATTACAATAATTGGTTCAAATAACTGGATAGCTCGGGGTGTTTATATACTTTCTGGAGCTAGGGTCCCTGATGGTTGTATCTTAGCAGCAGGTTCTATCATAATCAAAGAGTTTACTAATGTTGACATGGTGATTGGTGGTATCCCAGCTAAAGAGATCAGATCAAGATTGTGAATTTAGAGAGACTGCAAAATATGAAAAAAAGTATAATTATTATTTCTCATCTTAATGTTTGGTCTATGGGAAGAAGTAAAGGTGCTCAGTCGCTCTGGTTAACTATTAAGGGATATTCAGATGCCGGTTATAATACATATTTTATCACATCCAATAAAAAAATGAGTAATAATGAAGTTCAATATCCTAATTTAAAAATTATTCGTTTTAATGCAACCTTCATTGAATGTTTTTTAAAATATAAGAAAATAGGTTTTATCTTTAAAATAATTTTTTGGATCTATTTCCAGTCAAAAGCATATATTATTGGTTTTAAAACTGCAAAAAAGTATGAAAATATTGTTTTTTACGGATATGAAGTATATGGAATTCCTGTAGCAAAGATATTGAGTTTTGTATTTAAAATGCCAATGATAAGTCGTTTTCAAGGAACAATACTCATGCCGAAAACAAAAACAAAATTTTGGAGAACAAGATATTGGCAACATGTTTTGGCTATGAAGATACCTGCTGATTTAATTCTTATGACTAATGATGGAACGCAAGGTGATAGAATACTTCAGTTACTTAATAAGTCTGTTAGAAATGTTGAATTTCTTATGAATGGTGTTGAGGTTAATTCAAAAATTGATAATATTGACATTGATAAAGCAAAAACAGATTTGAACATTCACTGCGAACATAAAATCCTGCTTACGATTAGTAGATTAGTTAATTGGAAAAGATTAGATAGGATAATTACTGCTATGCCTTCTATTCTAAAAGAAAATAAGAATATTACTTTATTGATTGTCGGTGATGGTCAGGAAAAGGAAAACTTGATCAAACAAGTACAAATTGCACAAATAAATAATAACGTAAAATTTGTTGGTAGTATTTCGCATAAAGAACTTTATAAATTCTATGGGATTGCTGATATATTTATCTCGCTTTACGATTTATCAAATGTTGGCAATCCACTATTAGAAGCAATGACCTATGGGAAGTGCATTATCACACTTAATAATGGAGATACGAATAAATTAATTAGGAATAACTATAATGGTATATTATTAAATATTGATGAAATCGTGAACATACCTAAGATAATTTTAGATTTACTTGAAGATAATTCGAAGATTTTAAATCTTGGTAAACACTCAAAATTAACAGCCCAGCACAAGTTTTGGAGTTGGGATCAAAGAATTGAATATGAAATATCAAAAGTTGATAAAATATTAGAATTATATGCAACAAATTAGTAATTTCTTAACAATAGTACTAGGCTTTGGAGCACTAGGCTTTATAACAATTAGAAATAAGCTTAAACTTCAGTTGAATGATTTACTTATAGTTCTTGTTGCATTCATTATTTTATTACCACCGATAAGGATTTCTAATTCGGTTCCTGAAATTCGATTTGAAGAACTGATATATTATTTATTTTTCTTTACTGCTATTATTCTCATAATAATAAAGAAAAAAATTATAATAAATAATTTTCTTGTATACATTTTACTATATATTATTGGTTCAATGTTTCTTTCGGCTATTTATTCTCAGTTAATATTAGGTATTGGATTTACAATTAATGATTCTTTTGAATTTGTTAAAATAATTAAATATTTAGTAATTCTCATACTTCTATCAAATCTAAGCTATCGGGAAACATTTATTAAAAAATTTATCATAATTATTATATTTTCAATAACATTATCAGCAATAATTGGAATTATGCAATATCTGAATTTATTTAACATCAACTCTCATATCACTCCTTTATTTACAATCTCACAATTAAGCAACATTGATAATAGAATTATAGGCACAACGGCTAATCCAAATGATTTTGGAATTTTCTTAATAAGTGGGATTATTCTTACTCAAAATCAATTAATGGTAAATAAGAAAAAAAAACTGTTGTATTTGTTAGCTATTATTATTATGCTTTTTGCAGTAATTCTAACTGTGTCTAGAACAACAATAATATCATTGATTATCGCTGAATTAGTATTTTTATTCTTAGTATTTAGTAAAGAAAATTTCTCTAAAAAGGGTTTAATATTTATTATTATTTTTTCATTTATAGTTGCCATTATCATCATAAAATATGCATCTGACTATTTTATTACTAGGATGTCATCAGGCATTAATATCAATGAGGATATGAGTTTCTTTTTACGAGTAATTTCATGGGAAAAAAATATAAACATTTGGTTAAAATCGCCAATCTTTGGATGGGGACCAGCAAAAGGGATTCACATATCTTTTGTAGATAATGAATATATCTTAATCTTGCGACGATATGGGATTGTTGGGATATTTGGTTATCTTGCCTTTTATTTTGTACCTCTATTTGAAATGTCTAAAGTAAATTTTAACAAACTTATTGATTGTGAGAAAGTATTGATAGGAACAATGAAAGTAATGCTAATTGTTTTTTTAATATTTAATATTACTATTGTTACTTTCAAAAACATACAATTAATGGATTTATGGATGATCATGATTTCAATTTTCTATTCAATTAAATCTAAAAAAACTATGGAAAGATAAAATGCATTATATAGATAATGAGAAATATTTAAACTATAAGGAGTTCAATATATGAAAATATTAATCTATTCAGTATTATTTCCCAACTCAGTTCAAAATACATATGGCATGTTTGTTAGTGAACGAGTTCGTTTCTTAAAAAACCATTGTGAAATAAAAGTTGTTGCTCCTGTTCCCTTTTTTCCAAATATCAGTATCTTTAAGAAGTGGACCAAGTATTCGCTGATACCAAAGTTTGAAGTAATTGATGGTGTTGAAGTATATCATCCAAGATTTCTATTATTCCCCAAAAATATTTTCCGAAAATATTTGGGATTTTTATTATATTTAACTACACGAACATTAATAAAAACGATTAAAAAAGATTATAACTTTGATTTGATTCATGCCCATTTTGCTGTACCTTCAGGAATAGCAGCTTCTCATTTATCAAAATATGTAAATGTACCATTTATAATCACAGAACATTTCAGTAAACTTCATGAAGATCTTTCTATAAATTCTAATATAAAAAAAAAATTAATCAAAGTATATAATAAGAATTCTTTAATAATAGCCGTTTCAGAAAAAATTAAAAGCGACTTAGTAAATGTAGGAATAAAAAAAGAAAGAATTAGAATTATCCCTAATGGTGTTGATTGTAATAAATTTCCGATAAGTTTTCCTTCAAAAAAGATGAATCCAATTAGGTTGCTTTCTATAGGTGGTTTAATTGAAAGTAAGGGATTTATTTATTTAATTAAAGCTGTTAAAATGCTAAATGAAAATAACATAAATGTTGTTTTGACAATAATCGGTGAAGGTAAGCAAAGATCTGATTTGGAGAATTTGATAAAAAAATTAAAATTAGATGAAAAAGTTATTCTTAAAGGAAATATTTTGCATTCTCAGTTAAAAGATTATTTTAATAAAACACATATCTTTGTTTTGCCAAGCTTATTCGAAAGTTTTAGCGTTGTTACTATTGAAGCTCTTTCTTGTGGGATACCGGTAATAGTAACAAAATGTGGTGGACCTGAGTATTTTGTTACTGATGAAGTTGGATTAATAATTAAGAAAGAAAATGAAAATATTCTAGCAGATAATATTGAAAAAATGATTAATTCATATAAATATTATAATAAAAACAAAATACGGCAGTATTGTAAAAACAACTTTGATTATAAAATAATTTCACCTAAAATAATTTCTACTTATGAACAGATATTAAGTAATAGTTCCTTGAAATTGGAAGTTAATTAATGAAAAAAATTAACATCTGTCATATGACATCAGTACATTGTTGGAATGACACAAGAATATTTTGTAAAGAAGCATCTTCATTAGCAAAACAATACACTGTAAAATTATTTGCTCCTGCAAATTTCGAATATAAAAGAATGAATAATGTAGAGATAATTGGTTTACCTGTTTGGAAATACCGTAAGGATAGAAGAGTTACTAGAAAGAATTTATTTAGAAAAATCATAAAATGTGAAGCTGAAGTTTTTCATTTTCATGATCCTGAATTAATTTTTATTGGTCTTTTTTTAAAAATATTTAGAAGAAAAAAAGTAATTTATGATATACATGAAGATGTAAAAAAACAAATATTAAATAAAGAAGATATTAGCTCAAATATTAAAAAGCGAGTATTATCATTTTGTTATTCATTATTAGAATTTATTGTGATTCATTCGTTTGATAAAATTATTGTTGCTGGTGAAGATATTTTAGAAAAAGTGACCAATAAGGTTATTATCAACAATTATCCTATTATTCACAACTTTAGTTCAATAACAAATAATAGAAGCAATACAGTAATCTTTATAGGTGGGGTAACAAAAATTAGAGGAGTTATTGAGACTGCAAAAGCTATCCAAACACTTAATTCAGAGAATAATAAATCAATTATATTTAGAATTATTGGAAAATTTGAAAATGAACAATTCAAGAAAGATTTTTTAACAGAATTTAATGATTTTGTAAAATTTGATGAATGGATGTCACAAGATGAATTGTATTATGAAACTTCAAAAGCCATAATGGGTGTTGTCTTGTATTTACCTTTACCAAATCATTATAGTTTAAGGTCTAATAAAGTATTTGAATACATGGATTGTGCTATTCCAGTTATATACTCAAATTTTGATGATTGGAAAGATAAGCTCGATGAATATGATATTGGACTTGCCGTTAATCCAACTGATGTAAATGAGATTAGCAGAGCAATTCAACAGATAATTGATTATCCTGAGCGAGCTAAAGAGATGGGAAAAAATGGAAAAAAAACAATAAAACACCATTTTAATTGGGATCAAGAAGAGAAGAAATTGATTGATTTATATAAAGAGATGATAGATGAAAATTCTATATATTAGTCAATATTTCCATCCAGAAGTAGGGGCTACAACAAACAGAGCTTTAGCAAATATTAGATATTTTGCAAAAAAAGGACATGATGTTACGGTTTTAACCGAAATGCCTAACCATCCTAAAGGAATTATCTTTGAAGGATATAAAAATAAAATTTCTATGCAAGAAGAGATGGAGAATTTCAAAGTAAACCGAGTTTGGGTATTTACTTCACAAAAAAAGAATTTTATAACACGATTACTTTTTTATATTAGCTTTATGTTTATGGGTTTTATTCATACACTGTTCAATTGGAAGCAATATGATATTATTTACATTACATCACCACCACTTTTTGTGGCTGGTATTGGAATAATGCTAAGATTATTTCATCCGAAAACAAAATTTATTTTTGAAGTTAGAGATTTATGGCCAGATAGTGCTGTAGAATTGGGTGAATTAAATAATAAGGCATTCATAAAGCATAGCTTAAGGTTGGAAAAGAGAATCTATGATATTTCAGAACATATTATTGTTATATCAGAAAATATGAAGAATAAGATTATAACAAAAGGTTATCCCGAAAATAAAATTTCGATAATTCATAATGGAACAGATAATGAATTTATAATGCGAAAGATGAAAGTTGATAAGCAGACCTTCTACAATAAAAGCGAAAATAAATTTATTTGCGTGTATGCAGGAATTATTGGAATAGCTCAAGGTTTAGAAATTTTATTAGAAGCAGCAAACAGATTAAGAGATGCAGATGTTGAGTTTTATTTAATTGGGTATGGTCCAAAATTAGAACAGTTAAAAGTAATGTCTGCAAAAATGAAGCTTGAAAATCTAACTTTTCTTGGGCAGATATCCCGCGACGAGATTCATAATTATTTAGCTAGTGCAGATCTTGGAATTATACCATTAAAAAAGATGGATTTATTTAAAGGTGCTCTTCCATCAAAGATATTTGATTGTATGGCATGTAAATTACCCATTATCCTTGGAATTGAAGGTGAAGCAAAAGAACTTATTGAAAATTCTGAAACAGGAATTGCCTATGAACCAGAGAATGTTGATGAATTAGTAAAAACAATTTTAATTCTTAAAGAGAATGAGCAAATGCGAAATAAATTTTCCGAAAATGGTAGAAAAATTATAATAGAGAAATTTAATAGAAATAAATTAGCTGAGAAATTGGAAAAAATAATTGTAGAAGTAGACAACACTAAATGAAACTAATAACTATAATCGGGGCCAGACCTCAATTTATAAAAGCAGCAGCAGTTAGTAGAGAAATTGCAAAACACGAAAACATTAACGAGATTATTGTACATACCGGGCAGCACTTTGATGCAAATATGAGCCAGATATTTTTTGAACAGATGCAAATTCCAAAACCTGATTACAATCTGGAGATCAATAGTCTCTCACATGGTGCAATGACAGGCAGGATGATAGAAGGTATAGAAGAAGTGTTACTGAAAGAGCAACCTGATTGGGTACTGGTTTATGGAGATACAAACTCAACTATTGCCGGTTCTCTGGCTGCTAAAAAGCTCCATATTAAAGTTGCTCATGTAGAAGCTGGTTTACGCTCATTCAATCGTAAAATGCCGGAAGAAATTAACAGAATACTTACAGATAAGATCAGTGATATATTATTTTGCCCAACAGATACAGCAGTACAAAATCTGCTGAATGAGGGAATCGGAAAAAACTCTCTTGCGCGAATTGTGAAATGCGGTGATGTGATGCAGGATGCTGCCATATTCTATTCTGATCTATCACAAAAACCGGAACTTGATTTGCCCGAACAATTCATTTTAGCAACAATTCATAGGGCAGAAAACACTGATGATCCCAAACGTTTGGCTTCTATATTTAATGCTCTTACTAAAATCTCAAATGAAATTCCAATAATACTTCCGCTTCATCCACGCACAAAGAAGATAATTTCCAACTCACAACTCACAACTCACAACTCACAACTTATCTTTATTGAACCAATCGGTTATTTAGAGATGATCTATCTGTTACAAAATTGCTCATTAGTGATGACTGACAGTGGGGGATTGCAGAAAGAAGCATTTTTCTTTGAAAAGCCATGCGTTACTTTAAGGGATGAAACAGAATGGGTGGAACTAGTTGAAAACGGATTTAACAAAATTGTTGGAACTGATGAAAATAAAATTATCTCAGGATTTAGAAAAATGATCCAAATTCAAACTGACTACAATATCAATTTATACGGAAATGGTGAAGCTTCAAAAAAAATTATTAAAGAGTTACTAAAATAGCCCAAATATTTAATACTAAAAGAATTAGCTCAAAAAAAAGCTCTGAATTATCAGGGCTTTTTTGCTTGAAAGAAAAAAAGTTCTTGACATTTAGACTTTTGGTGTACCACTAGACCCATACAGTAAAACAGAAGGAGGTAAAATGAAGTTTGATGAAAGTACTCCAATCTATCTTCAAATAAAAAAAGAGATAGAGAATGCAATAATTAATAAATCTATCGAAGAAGAAAAAGCGATTGATTCAATTCGCATTATGGCAAAGCAATACAGATTAAATCCGCAGACAATTTCCAATGCTATTAACGAGCTTCTTAATGAAGGGATCCTATTTAAGAAGCGAGGGATCGGGATGTTCGTGGAGAAAGGTGCGCAGAAGAAATTAAAAGCAAAAACCTATGATGAATTCATAGAAGAAGATTTAAAAAAGGTGATATCAAAAAGCAGGTCACTTGGTATTTCCAAGCTTGATTTGTTAAAACTTATTGAAAATTCCTATGATGAAGGAGGGGAGAAGT
>Ga0307988_1000810_pt1 | contig 19911 bp, 17 predicted proteins | sample EllFjometagen183_FD_203166 | JGI IMG/M metagenome (GOLD analysis project Ga0307988, IMG submission 203166) | Marine microbial communities from Ellis Fjord, Antarctic Ocean - #183 | ecosystem: Environmental > Aquatic > Marine > Unclassified | place: Southern Ocean | collected 2014-10-08 | reverse complement strand
TATTGAAAAACATGGTGGCAGAGCAATCATGTGGAAAACAGGCCATTCATTAATCAAAAAAAAGATGAAAGAAGAGGATGCTGCATTGGCTGGCGAAATGAGCGGTCACATATTTTTTGCTGACCAATATTTTGGATTTGATGATGCTCTTTATGCCACGTTAAGATTGCTTGAAATATTATGCAAAGAACAAAGAAGTGTCTGCGAACTTATTGCTGACTTGCCTGAAACTTATAACACGCCTGAAATTCGAATTGACTGCCCGGATGAAAACAAATTTAAAGTTGTGGAAGAAATCTGCAACCTTTATAAGAAAAAAGCAAAGGTAATTGATATAGATGGTATGCGGGTTGTTTATAATGATGGATGGGGCCTTGTAAGAGCTTCCAATACGCAACCTTCTTTGGTCTTAAGGTTTGAGGCCACAACAAAAAACAGACTCGATCAGATAAAAAATGATATTGAAAAAAGCCTTAAAAAAATAATAAAAACCATATATTAAGCCCTAAAGGACATTGATTAATTTTTATGGAATTATCACAACAACAACAGGACGCTGTTGAACATATTGGCACCCCCGCCCTGGTAGTTGCAGGGGCCGGCTCAGGAAAAACCAGGACCCTTACAGCAAAAATATCCTACCTGATTGACAAAGGTTTTGACCCAAGAACTATCCTGGCCATTACCTTTACCAACAAAGCTGCTGAGGCAATGAAATCCCGTCTTTATAAAATAACCAACCTTGGATATCAAGCATTCCCATGGGTAAGGACTTACCATTCTGCCTGCTTGATTATCCTGCGAAAATACGGACATTTGTTAGGATATGCACCTTCCATCCAGATCTTTTCAACATACCAGCACCAGAAATTGATAACAGAAATACTGGTTAAGCATAACATAGACAAAAAACAGAAAAACAAAATTATGTCTATTATCTCAAAATCGAAGAATTCCGGTTACCCGGAAAAATACTTTGATTCCATGTTGCCTGTTTATGGCATTAACATGCCAGAAATATTTAAAGAGTATGAGTCAAGACTAATGCAAATGAACTCTGTTGATTTTGATAATATTCTTCTTAAAACAAGAGACATCTTAAGAGACTATAAAGATGTTCAGGAATATTATAAAAATTATTTTTCATATATCCTGGTGGATGAATATCAGGATACAAATGATCTACAGGAAGAGATAACAAGACTGCTCTTAGGAGGCCATGGCAACCTGTTCTGTGTAGGAGATGACTGGCAGGCGGTTTACGGATTTAGAGGCAGTAATGTGGACCATTTTTTAAGTTTCCCTGAAAAATATGAAAATTCAAAGATTTTCAAGCTCGAGGAAAATTACAGATCAGCAGATGAAATTGTCCAGATTGCCAATGATCTCATAGACTCAAACCCAGATAAAATGGAAAAAAAATGCTTCTCCAATAAAAGCGGAGGTAGTGTTGAAATCCATGATTTTATATCTGACTATGAGGAAGCTGAGTGGACATCAAGAAAGATATTTGCTTTAGAAAGCAACGGGCAGGGAGTCCCTTTTGATAAAATTGCGATCATCTATCGAACTAAATTCTGTTCTCTTCCTTTTGAGAAAACCTTTAGAAAGTATAGAATCCCATATAGAATGATGGGTGCCCAGGGGTTTTTTGAAAGAATGGAGATCCTTGATATCAATTCTTATTTGAGTGCCGCAGTCTTTCCTGAAGATGATGTCTCTTTTGAAAGAATATTAAATACGCCAAGGAGAGGCATAGGCCCGTCACTGTTAAAAAAGATTCATTCCTTCAAACTTGAAGGCATGAGCCTGCAAAATGCAGCCCGAGCAACACTACATGAAAAAATTTTATCAAAAAAAGTTCATGCAAGCCTTGAATCGCTTTTTGATTTAATAGATTCAATACCCAACCTTTCTCCACAGATGGCCATTGACCAGGTAATATCGGAAACCGACTATTCTGAGTACTTAAAAAAGAAGACTAAAACAAGAGAAGAATACATATCAAAAACCGAGAACCTTGAGCAATTAAAGCACAGCGCCAAAGCAAAAGATAACCTTCTTGACTACCTTGAAGAGGCTGCTTTGGTAAGAGAAGATAAAGAAGAAGATAAGGACAATGAAAGTGGTGTCTCTCTCTTAACTATCCATGCAGCAAAAGGCCTTGAGTATGATGCAGTCTTTATTGTGGGCTGCGAAGAAAATCTTTTCCCTCACTGGCGCTCCCTTGCTGCCGGAGATGGAGAACTGCATGAGGAAAGGCGGCTGATGTACGTTGCCATGACAAGGGCAGAACGCTTTTTATACCTTACCCATGCCAATTACAGAAAAGGGAACTTTGCCCACAGAAGCAGGTTCTTAGATCATATTGAAGAGGCTTGCAGCTAACAAGATCGCCAGAATTGACAAGTTTAGTTAATTCTGACGATCTGTATTATTCCTCTATCATTAAATCACAAATGAACTTATAGATATCAGCAAGTCTTAAAATACCAACAACATCATCTTTTCTGAGGACAAGCAATGATTGATGGTGTCCAAGTATAAATTGGTGAATCGCCTCAGAAACGGGTGCGCTTTCTTTTACATATTCTCCTTCTCCTGGAGAATACATTATTTTTTTCACTTTTAATTTTGATGCCGTTTTAGCAAGAGAACCACAATCCTTATCCCACAAATTGTAGTGACCCATCATGGAATTTAAAAATTCTGTATCCAGTCCGAATCTAGACAAACTCATGGTAGAGAGCTGTCCAATCTGTCCATATTTGGGTTCAAGCGCTTTTAAAACATCTAATGGTCCAACTTTCCCAATAATTTTTTTCTTATCATTGGAAACAAGGACTGCCTTGTGTTTATATGTTGAGCAGGAGGGTTCTTTTTGACACTCATAAAGAACCTGAATAGCAGTTTTTAAGGATTCGTTTTCATTTACAACAGCATATTCAGATAGAGGCACCATTAACTCATCGACTATTTTTATTTTCATTTTAGTGTTTCCTATCATATTAATTTGTAAGTATAGGCATTCCCATCATCGGCCAGATAACAAGTATCGCGACTGTGACAAGTAACATTAAAATGATACTTGCGGGTATACCATACTTAAAGAATTCTCCGGTTGTAAACTGCCCTGAATCGTAGGCGATTGCGTTTGGAGCTGCTCCAACTAAAAGTAAAAAAGGCATGCCCGCGGTTACCAAGGCTGAAAAAAGAATAACTTCAGGCGCCACACCAAGATAAGGTGCAATAACCAAAGCAACCGGTAAAGAAATTGCAATAGCTGCAACGTTCATGATAAAATTTGTCATAATCATAACAAAAAAAGCAATACTCATAATAAAAATAAACCAGTGTGAGTTCTGAAAAAGGGTGAGCCAATTTATAGCAAGCCATTCAGCAGCGCCTGTTTCCCACAGACAAAATCCTATACTCATTGCGCCGCCAAAAAGCAAAATAATATTCCATGGAACTGTTTCAAGGTCTCTAAGGTTAAGAATACCTAAAACAAAGAATAGGATAGTTGAAACAAGAATAATGGCATTTTTATCAAGTGCTTTCAACGCAGGAATAAAATGTTGTAAACACATCACTAGGATGCAGGAGAAAATAATGGTTGTAGCAATGATTTCATTTTTACTTACTTTTCCCATGGACTTACTCAATTCTCTGGCCTTTTCTCTTAAACCCGGGATAGTTCTTCTCTCAGGTTTAAAAAAAATCATAAAAAATCCCCATAAAATAAATACCATTATCCAGCCAATCGGAAACATATAATATGACAATTCCAGAACGGAAATCTCCTGGCCAATAATATCTTTATAAAAACCAATTGCTACAGGACCTCTGGCCGCACCAAATAATGTAACAATGCTTCCTGCACCTGCTACAAAAGCCATTCCCATAAACAGACCTTTTCCAAATTTTGTAGGCTTATCATCATCCGCATACATCTCATATATTGTTATCAGAAGAGGGTACATTGTTGCAGCCACAGCAGTATGCGCCATGATATGCGTGAGGGCTGCTGTTACAACAAAACATCCCAGATAAATCATACTGGTCTTTTCACCCACAATTGAAAGCATTTTGTAAGCAAGCCTTTTTGTAAGACCGGTTTTTGTAAAAACCATTCCGATTACCAGTGATGCAAAAATAAAAAGAACAGAAGGGGTCATGAAATCTTTAAACGCTGAATTAGCAGTCCTAATAAAAAAAAGAACCTGAAACACACCTATTGTCAGGCTTGTAATACCTATGGGCACAACTTCAAAAACCCACCAGGTACCTCCGAGAAGGAATACGCCCAAAGCACCTTTAGCTTCCTTACTTAACACAAAATGTTTTCCGCTGGGATCAATTGCATCAGGCCAGGCAGGAGAATAATTGACAATAAAAAATAATCCAAGGCCGATTAAAAGAAAAAGAATCCGTTTCCAATCTATGTTTGATTTTTGATCAGTTATTGTTTGTGTTGCCATTATATTGAAATCTCCTGAAATTACCAACCACGGGTTTTAATTATATTATCAACTTCAGCTTTGCGTATACGCTCTTCATGTTCATGCTTAATTGCGTAAGCCTGTGTTATTTTTTTTGTCAGCTGGTCGGTATCAGTTGGTTTCATGAGGAAATCAAACGCGCCAAGTTTCATTCCCTGAATTGCATTTTCTACTGTTGCTTCACCAGTCAACATAATTATGGGAGTGTTTGGCTTTGTTTGTTTTAATTGTTTCAAAACATCAATCCCTGATATTCCTGGCATTTGTACATCAAGAACAATAACATCAAAATCAATCTTTTCTGCTAGCTCCATAGCACCCTCCCCCGAATAGGAAGTAGTCACAGAGATATCCCGTAAATCTAACCGTTGAGCCAGAGTGTCGACAAATTCATTTTCATCGTCCACTAACAATACTTTTATTTTCATTTTTAATTTATTCTCCCATTTTATTTTGAAGAAAATTAAAAAGATAAAAAATTATTAATGATCAGCTTTATTTCTCTTTAGAGAAATTTTCTCGTAAGCCTGTTTCATTGTTTCTGTTATTAGTTCGATATCAGCCGGTTTCTGCAAATATGCAAACGCGCCTAAATCCATACAGGTTTTTCTATCTTTTTCAGTTCCATGACCTGTTAAAATAATTACCTCAATTTCCGGTTTTGTTTTCTTAATCTTTTTTAAAACCTCGAAACCATCTATGCCAGGCATTTTTAGATCCAGAATCATAACTTCAGTATCTTCCTGATCTGTAAAGTCAAGTGCTTCCTGCCCATTATAAGCAATCTCACTTGTAAACTGTCGCATTTTTAATCTTTCCGACAATGTCTGGACAAAATCTTTTTCATCATCCACCAGCAAAACTCTTAAAGGAGTCTCAAACTCATAATTATGAATAATATTCCCTTTGTAGTAATTCTTTCCAATTGTTGTCTCTACTGACTTAATATTGGAAATCTCCCCAACAGTTTCAACAATTTTCTGCTGTAGTTTCGTTAACATCAACACCTTCTTATCAATCTGAACAACAGCATTTCCGCTATCAACTTTTGCTGATAAGCCTTGCCCTATTTCACTCAAAACAACATTAACTTCAGCAAAACCTTTAAGATCATTAATCTCTTTTTTAATTAACTCATCTTTGTTTAACAAAAGTTTTTCAAGATTATTTGATATTAACTCTACAGATTCATCAAAACTCATTTTATCAGTTGGTATAACAATATCATATAGGGATTCATCCCAGGCTTTCTTATCAAACAATTCATTGATCCACAGAGCGACAAGCTTATCTGACTGGTCAACATTCTTGAGTGCTTCTTTATCGGTCAGTCCATGCAGTTTGATACCGTTCTCGACCCGCTGTTTTTTGTCTGTAATAATTAACACTTTCATCGCATGAGATATTTGACTGGGGATGAGGTGCCCAAGCATTCCATAGAATATGCAATCCCCTTCTGAAACAAAATCAGATATTGTTTTCTCTAAAAAAGCCAGACATTTCTCTTTCTCATGAGTAAAGTCATTAAATGCGATAGGTTTGCTTTCAACAACTTTCTGCAGTGAAGCCAATTTGATATCATAAGCGAGATGCGTCCCCTCAATAATTTCAGAATCAGTAATAATTTTTGCGTTTATTGTTTCAGACAGTTTATCTACTGTTTCTTTTGCATTAGAATACAAACCGTTTGTTATCGTGATTATTGACATGTTTCCTCCTAAAATATTATTGTTACCCTGTCTTAATGATTTTCCTACAATATGCTATAACAACAGGAGTATCAATTGTCAAATAACAAAGCAATTGGTATGCCAACGTCAAAACACCCTTTAAACATTGTAGGTTTAAAAAAAGAAAACAGGCTTGATGCAGTATGAAACATTTTGAAACTTTATCTATGCATCCTTTTGAATCAATATGAAACAAATTAAAGAATGGTTACTTAAGGCAAATAGTAATTCCAAGAACATCTGCTACTATTTTTGCAGTAAAATTGGCTTGCCTACACAAGTTAAGAATTTCTTCCCATTGTGTGCTGCTCGTCATTTTATCCCTGTAATCATTCTGACTTAATGAGCTTTCATTACACAAGAACGTAATGTCAGGCATGTTATCAAGAAACCTTATTTCTATAAAAGTGTGGCCGGTGTTTTCCGAATGTTCAGCAAGACACTCAAGACACAAGAATACCACCATTTGAAAAAAAACAGGATCAATTAAAGCCTGGCTTGACTGCTCAGGTTCTGAAATAGTGATAGTGACATTTTTTTGTTTAAACATTCTTTCTGTAACAACAATAAATTTTTTAGTTAATTCAAGAACATTGACTGAATTTTCGATATTATCTGTTGTGTGTGCAAAATAATTAAGGCCTGAAGTGACACCGACACCTCTGATCGCCTGATTTTTCACAGAAGTAATGCACTTCTTGAGTTTCTCCTCAATATCTGAAAGGTCTCCACCCTTATGGATCAAAAGAATGTCTTCCATAAGTCCTGAATTTTCTTTAATAATGGCAAAAACATTCTGCTGTTCATGTGTTGTTGAAGCAGTTACTTTTCCAAAAAAACCTGCTTTATTGCTCAAACTATCCATCTATTCATACCTCTTGCTTATTACTTTAAAGCTAATTGAATTTTCTCAATAAGCTTATTGATATCCAGGGGCTTCATAAGAAAGTCAAAAGCGCCTAATTGCATGCCTTCCATGCCATCTTTTGTAGAACCATGGCCTGTTAGCAGAATAACAGGCAATTTTTTGTCAATTGCTTTTATCTGCCTGAGCGTATCAAGACCACTTAAACCCGGCATCATTAAGTCCAGAATAACGACATCAAAATCCTTGGTCGTGATCATACTGATACCTGTCTCGCCATCTTCTGCAATTTCTGAATTATACCCTCTTAGTTCCAGCCTTTCCGAAAGCGTCTCAATAAATTCAATTTCATCATCAATTAAGAGAATATTTACTTTATCCATCTATCTCCTCCAATTCAATCGGTTTTTTAGGCAAATCAAAAGTAAAAGTTGCGCCTTCACCAAGCTTGCTTTCTACACTGATCTTTCCACCCAGTTTTTTAATAATTCCGTATGATATAGAAAGCCCCAGGCCAGTTCCCTTTTCCTTTTTTGTGGAAAAAAACGGATCAAAAATATTCTCAATAACATCTTGAGGTATCCCACAGCCATTGTCACTAATTCTGACTTGAATCCCGCCATTATCTATGTTTTGTGTCTCAATTTCAACTTCACCGAACTCTTCGACTGCTGCAAAGGCATTTGTTAGCAGATTCAATAAAACCTGCTGGATTTGGCCATGATCAGATTCAATGGAGATAAGATCATCAGATAAAACATAGTTGATATCAATCTTTCTATAAAGGATATCTTTTTCCAAAAAGTCAAGAACCTCATTAATAATATGATTTATGTTAATAGGCTCAATTTTGACATCTATCCGTTTTGAAAAACCCAGAAGCCTGTGTGTTATTTTTCTACACCTGTCTACAGAATTAAGAATGGCATTGGTCAAATCAATGAATTTTGATTTTTTATCAAAATCTTCTGAAAGTTCAATTAAATCATTCATCAATCCGGCTTTTTCATTGATAATTGCAAGAGGATTATTCACTTCATGGGCAACTCCTGCTGCAAGCCTCCCTATAGAGGATAATTTCTGCGCATGTTGAAGCTCAGCAATCACATGCTCTCTGTTCTCATCAGATGTTCTGATCCTTTGTATCAAAGAATCAGTCATTCTCAAAACAACAAAAATAATAATTGCCAGACTAATTAGCAATATGATGATCATCTCAGTTTTCAGTGCATACCACGACTTTAATGCAACAGATTTAGGCTGAACAATAACCAGAGCATAGTCTGCAATTGAGAATACAGATGAGACAACGATCTTGTCTTTGTCATTATTGCCTGATCCATCTATATTTTCAGAATTAAAAGTACTTTCACCTATTTTTAAAGGGCATTTTTCAAGTGTTTTCCCATAGTACAGAGAATCAGTTTGCAAAAGCCCGTCTTCACTAACAAGAAAAGCGTCAGTTTGCCTTGGAAGCCCCATACTTTTGATAAGGCTATTAAAAAAATCTGTTCCAATGGTTGCCCTGAGCATCCATGTTTGTCCACTCTCTGTCAGGTGTTGAACAGCAATAACAATATGAGGAAATTTCCTATAGCCCAAGAATACATTGCTAATATACTGCCCATTTATCTGGGTTTCCTGAAAAGAAATCTGCTCAGCATAATTTTTCCCAAGCAGAGAATACGGCCCGGCATAGCTTACTAACGTTCCTTCCATATTGATTAAACCGATATCAACAAAACCAAAACTTTCTTTTTTGAGAGAAATTAAAATTTTATTTATTTTCTGCTCATCTGCCAGTTCCTCAAAGCTATATGCCGTAGAAATAAATCTTATTATAGCTAAGCGTTGATCAAGAAAAAGCTCAAATGAATGTTTTGTCTTTTCTGACATCGCATAAAGAGGGGCCACAATCTGACTTCTAAGGTGGGATCTGTATTGAAAATAATTTATGATGACCATGGTTGCAAGGGGAAGTGTGGTGATCAGCATCATAATAATAACAATATTTCTTTTAAGCGTATTGTAATGATCTTTGGGTTCTTTTTCTAATAAAAACAAGTTGTTAATTATACTTTTATACATTCAGGCCTCCACTGATGACTTCTTTGGACAGAATGTCTCCCGATTTTAAGATCTTCTGGCTCCAGCAGTTAAATGCCTGAGACCAGCCCCCCACTATTGAATCATAGATGTCTATTTTTTTCCATTTGAGGAACTGGAAATATTCTTCTTCAATTGCCCCGCAAATCAAAGTGTTTATATTTTCTGACAATAAAAGTTGACACAATTCATCAGCCGAAGACCTTGATAATACAACGGTTTTTTCTTCTTCTACTTTTTCTTTAAGATCATGTTTTGACAAGGTAATAATTAACACTTCCGTGGTTAGGTCAAACCTTGGGGCAACTTCTTCATTATATAATGTAATGGTCACTTTATGTATCATAGCGAATCCGTTAAGCAACATTTTTTTGTTTCAATATGTATCATAATCGCTTGGCCATGTATAATCAATTTTTCATATATCAATTTGAAACTGTTTCATTTTTCTCCACAGCGTGCTCCTTCCCCAGCCAAGTATCCTCGCAGCCTCTTTTTTCCTGCCTTTTGACTTTTTAAGGGCATCAATTATTATTTCCTTTTGTATGCTTGTCCATGTTTCATTTCTATCGCCATTATTTTTTAAAGAAGAAAAATCGCTTGGAGAAATTATGTTGCTGATATCGCCCTGATTTTGAGTTCCAACCACAGAATGTTTAGCATTATTGGACGAGGTCGTATCTAGGAGATACGAAGGTAGTTGATTCTTTTCTATAATAGAATGATTTGCTACATTAACGGCATATTCCACAATATTTCTCAACTCTCTGATATTTCCTTCATAATGATAATTTTGCAGAATAGATAATGATTCTTTTGAAAACCCGTCAATATTTTTCCCAAGTTGATTTTTATAGCTGTTAAAAAAATGGTCAATTAAAAGCTGTATATCACCTTCTCTTTCTCTCAAAGGCGGCAAATGGATTCTGGCAACATTCAGCCTGAAAAGCAGGTCTTTTCTAAAAGTTCCGTGTTTTACCATTTCTTCAAGGTTTCTATGTGTCGCAGCTACAATCCTGACATTGGCCTGAAACCCTTTTGTACTGCCCAATGGATAAATAATTTTATCATCAAGGAAAGTTAAAAGTTTTACCTGGAGAGGAAGTGTGAGATCACCTATTTCCGTTAAAAAAATGGTACCGTTGTGAGCAAGCTTAAATCGGCCGGGTTTGTTTTCAAAAGCACCTGTAAAAGCTCCTTTTTGATGACCAAAAAGCTCTGATTCCAGAAGGGTTTCAGGAAGGGCGCCACAATTAATTTTAATAAATGGTCCGGACTCCCGCTCCGACGTCTGGTGTATTGCTTCTGCTACAAGGTCTTTCCCTGTCCCTGTCTCTCCAGTAATCAGAACTGACGCATCACTCTGGGCAAGCATGGGTAATGTCTGAAAAATTTTTTCCATCTGGGGGCTTCTGCCAACAATATTTGCAAAACTATAGGCAGCATCTTTTTCTCTGTCAATTTTATGGGAAAGCCTAAGATCCTCAATGGTTTCAATATAACCCATCACATTATTAGAACTATCCATTAATGGTGCGGTTGTCATGCGTATAGGCAATCTTTGCCGATCCAGATTGATCATATCGCTTTCGCAGGAGACAGCATGGTTATCGCGTTTTATGGACAATACAGGGCAGTTTGAAACACAAGCTGTTCCCCTGAGAATATTATAGCACTTTACTCCATTGGCAGTTAAATGTGAAAAACCTGAAAGCGCTTCAAAAAAACGATTAACAAAAACAACTCGCAGATTAGTGTCAAGCACCAAAACTCCCAAAGGAATCTCATTGATCAGGCCAAAAAAATCGAGTGGCTTTGCCATCAGGTTTGTTATTAATGGATGAGGCAAACTTATCATAGAAATTATTTTTCTTTGCGCCTAGGGCTTTATTCTAATTGACGGATATATTCCTGCATTATTTCCTGTTTTATATGGCTGAATTGTATTATATGATATATTTTTCCCGTCCTGGGCGTGGCCTCTTTCACCCTCTCCATCAAAATAGGCACCATTCCCTTCAAGTATATGTCCTATTCTTTCTCTGAATGCTTCAATAAAGACAGAACCTTTTCCTTTAAAAGTCATATCTCCAACACTAAGAACATCTTGCGATTTACCCAAATCTGAAAAAGAGATCGAATTGAATTTTAAATCTTCTTCAGATTGAATAAATCCCCATACCAGAAGATCTGCAGGAATATTTAGCGGCTCAGTAATGTCTATTATAGTGTGAGGCATGACTATACAGCCTTTGCCCACAGACAGCCTTGCATCATTTTTTCCATAAAGAAAAGAGTTGAATCCGACAAAAATATTGAGTCCCATATCTGCATTGATAATTTTCCCGCCATGGGCAGTTATGTTTAGCCCGGCTAATTTTGAGTTAATAATATATGAGTTTTCCTGGGCATTTGAGCCAACTCCCATTTCTGCATTGTCAAGGTATGCTTTTTGAGATACAAGTACATTTTCTCCAATCTTAGTCTTGCCTTTAACAACAGAATACCTGTTAACAGCAGCGCTTTGAGGTGCGTCTATAGATTCCAGGTCGACAAGTTCAAATATTCTTTCGTATTCAGGCTCACAATTTTTAACAAAATTATAAATTATTCCCCTGGGCTGGGAAAATTCATTCACACCAATATATTTCTCAAGAACGTGGTCAGGAAGCTTATATTTAAACTCAAAAGCCTCATTTTTTATCCACACAGTTCCGGGTTCAATTCTGGTATGAAAAAGCTCGCCCATTTGGACATATGAAAACTCACCAACGATGCAGGCATGAAGGTTCATAAGATCAACGGTTGAAAAAGCACCCAAGAAGCAACCGGCAACAGTGGAACCATGAATGTTCGCATAATGTGCAGATACAGTATTTCTTATTGTGAATTCTTCCGGAGTTTCCGGATTATGAGAATTACTGTGAACAAGAGTTTTATAAAGTATACTATAGGTAATCGCAATGGTCTCATCTCTTAAAAGAGGCAGCGGATTTTTCTTATCTAAAATATCACCTTTTCTCTTTAACTCATCTCCTCTAATATCGCTTTTATAAACAATTGCTTCACCAAGGAAACAATCCCCTAAAAAATAACTGCCAGCCATACTGGAATGCCTAAAGTTAAAATTAATAGGATGATGTGCTGTAATTCCATATGATGCATAAAATTTGGCAAGCTTATCATATTCAATTGCATTTAAGGAAAATACACCCGCATCGAAATTAAACTCCCGAAGATTTGCATTTATTCTGTTTATAATCTGTTTGTGAAGATGTTTAATGTTTTTCATATTGTGTCCCTTGTACTATATTAATTATGTGTTTGACATTATGATTAAATTTTAATAATTTATCAAGTTCAATAAATCATTTTTAATAAAGTAAAATTTATATACTTTCAAGTGATTTTATGAATTGAATATATAAGGGTCGCATCTCCTTTTTGGAAAAGATGCAAACTGTTTTTTGACAACAATTTATTAAGGTGAGGTTTTATGTTAGCAAAAATTTTCCCATTTCTATTGTGGTTTAAAGATTACAATAAAGAGAGTCTTAGTGCAGATGTAATTGCCGGAATTACGGTAGCGATGGTTCTTATACCGCAATCCATGGCATATGCCCAACTTGCAGGCCTGCCTGCATACTATGGTTTATATGCTGCTTTTTTACCACCAATGGTGGCATCGCTTTTCGGATCAAGCCGTCAACTTGCAACAGGACCTGTTGCAGTGGTGTCTCTTATGTCAGCAGCATCTTTAGAGCCTCTTGCCACAGCCGGCGGGCCAGAATTTATAGCCTATTCAATTATTCTTGCATTAACTGTAGGTTGCTTCCAGTTATTTTTAGGTGTATTCAAACTGGGGCTCGTAGTGAATCTTCTTTCTCATCCTGTTGTTAATGGTTTTACAAATGCAGCAGCAATTGTAATTGCCTCATCACAGTTTTCAAAACTGTTTGGCGTGTATGTGGATAAAGCACCCCACCATTATCAAACCATAATAAATGTATGCAAAGCAGCATTTCACTATACTCATATTCCCACTCTTCTCATGGGCATCGGGGCAATCATTATTATGGTTGTATTAAAACGAGTAAACCCCAAAATACCCAATGTACTTGTAGCTGTTGCTGTGACAGTTATAATCTCAAGATTTACGGGTTTCAACAATGATGCCATTATTCCTCTGGAGAACATAGAAGACCCCAAAATTGTTCAGACAGTTCATGCATTTAACCAAGATGTTAATGATATAGAGAAATTGGGGGCAAAAAGAGCCTCATTAAATAATGAACTGAAAGTGATAAAAGAAAATATTAAAGATCATGGCGGACACACTGTTTCAGACGAATTGATCAATATGGAACACGAACTTGCCTTATTACAAGCAAAAATTGATTTTTTTAAAGATTCCGCACATATCAAAAGAGAAGGTTTAAGGCTTGTACATTTTTATAATTCAAAAAATGCAAATGGAGACCCTATATATTATACAGATTCCACATTGCCAAAAGGTCTTGAAACTGATGGTTTAAATTGGAGAATTAAAATTGGCAATAAACCTATCAATGTGAGCACCTTAAAAATGATTGGTGCCGGTGCTGTGGTTGGAGATATTCCAAAAGGTCTTAAAATTGGAATACCCAAAGCACCTAAAAACACATCATATGTATCAGCTTTTATACAACTGCTACCATTTGCGATCATTATTTCGCTCCTTGGATTTATGGAAGCCATTGCCATAGCAAAATCCATGGCAGCTAAAACAGGACAGAAATTAGATCCAAACCAGGAACTGATTGGGCAGGGCCTTGCAAACATAATTGGTTCTTTTGGTCAGAGTTATGCAGTTTCAGGCTCTTTCTCGCGTTCTGCGGTTAACCTTCAGGCAAACGCAGTTACAGGTGTTTCTTCTGTTGTAACCAGTATCATGGTTGCAATCACTCTTCTATTTCTTACTCCCCTTCTCTATCATCTGCCCCAGGCAGTTCTGGCTGCAGTTATCATGATGGCTGTTATGGGTCTTATCAATACTTCAGGTTTTGTCCACGCTTGGAAAGCTAAACGTTCTGATGGTATTATTTCTGTCATAGCGTTTATCAGCACACTATACTTTGCTCCTCATCTTGAAGAAGGTATTATGGTTGGTGTAGGTCTTACTTTTGGACTTTTTATATACAAACATTTAAGACCAAAGGTTGCCCTTCTATCAAAATCACATGATCATACGCTTATAGATGCGGTTAAATCTGATTTAATAGAATGCGATCATATTGCTGTTGTGAGGTTTGACGGCTCTCTGATTTTTGCAAATGCGACTTACCTGGAAGATAAGGTTCTGGAATACATTGCAGAAAAACCTGATCTTAAACATGTTCTGATAGAATCAAGCGGTATCAATGACATTGATGCTTCTGGTGAAGATGCCATCTCAATATTAGTTGATACCATGCGCAACAGTAAACATGGCATATCTTTCTGTGGTGTGAAAGAACGTGTTCTGGATGTTATGAAACGGACCCACCTTATCAATAAAATTGGTGAGGAAAATATTTACCAGGATGCCAGAACAGCTTTAAAATCAATCCATGATGAGATTCATAAAACAGAGGGTTGTGACACATGCCCACTTAGAGCTTATGTTGCAGAACCTGTAGCTTAGATGCGTTACCAAGTGGCAATGCAATAGTTTTATAATAAAGCCCGGGTACAGTTTATCCGGGCTTTATCGTTTACCTTTTATTTTTTAAACTCAAGGTGACAGTATAGAATCAACAGATAACATTTTTTTAAACAAAGGCCTCATCCCTTCTTCACACAAAAAAATATTTGTAACACTATTTTTCTCGATTTTCATATCAGTAACAGGTGTTGGAATCGTTGTCCCTCTTCTTCCGATATTTGCCCATGACCTTGGTGCATCAGGACTTTATATTGGTTTAATATTTGGTTCATTCTCACTTTCAAGAACTGTATTTCTACCTTTTTTTGGAAGGATGTCAGACAAAAAAGGACGAAAACCATTTATTGTGGCAGGCCTTGCAGGCTATGCCATTACCTCTGTGGCTTTTACCTTTTCTACCAGTGTTGAATTGCTTATTATAGCCCGTTTTGCCCAGGGCATTGCTTCTGCCATGATTATGCCGGTTGTTCAGGCATATGTGGGTGAGATTACAGATAAAGGCAGTGAAGGGTATTCCATGGGACTTTTTAATATGTCCATGTTTGCAAGCTTGAGCTTTGGACCATTCCTCGGTGGTGTTTTAAAAGATGCATTCTCAATGAATTTTGCCTTTGGATGTATGGGTGTTTTATCTTCTTTGGCACTTTTATTAAGCCTTTTCTTTTTGCCACCCATTAAAAAAGAAAACATCAAGGGGAAGGGTCAGCTACCGGTGCCGTTAATGAAACTGATTAAGAACTATGATGTCCTTGCTCTTATCTCAATAAGACTTGCCTATACTGCATGTATTGGAGTGATCTGGTGTTTTGTCCCACTTTTTGCTGATATAACATTTTCCATTTCCGGTACTCAATCAGGATTTCTTCTATCTCTTGGGATTCTCGTAAGTGGCATTTTAAACCTGCCAATGGGTTATGCTGCGGACAGGATTAATAAAAATGCAATGGTTGTTATTGGAGGTGTTGTTTGTATTTTTTCAATGTATTTTTTTACAATATCTGACTCCTACGTTGACCTGATATGGAGTGTGGCTATATTTGGACTTGGCGGGGGTATTTCCATGCCTGCTCTGATGGCAATTGCAGTTATAAAAGGGGATGAAACCAATGCCATGGCATCAGTAATTTCATTGATAACAATGGGTCACAGCCTTGGAATGCTTATCGGCTCAGTTATTGCCGGCATTATCATGGATCTTTCAAGCTTAAAAAATGTTTTCCCCTGCGGGCTCGCACTAATGGCAGCAGGGGTGTTTGCCTTCATCATATTAATAAGGCTTAAGAAGAATACGCCTGCCTGACTCTTTCTGACAATCCTCTGGTCAGTTCAAGTACTTTTTTTGCTGCCGCAAAACTTATTGAACCGGTTCCACAACTTGGTGCAATAAAAATATGTTCCAATAATAATTGTTTATCAATTCCTATTTCTTCAGCATGCACGAGTTGTTCTTCAAACTTTTCAAACAAACTCTCAATACTTTCATTTCCTATTATGTCTTCACTATGAGTGGGTACTATTCCCCAAGCAAGGCAAGAGCCTCGTGTGATGTATTTGGATATTTCACCGGGAAATAGAATAAACTTTTCAAAATATGAATATGCATCAAAGCTTATAACATCAATTTTTGACTCAAGAAGCACATCCCATTGCGTATTTGCACAGACATGGACTCCTGCAAGCCCTTTTTCGCTATGCACAGCATCCACTATTTCTTCTATTGTTTCTGTCACATCTTGTTTTGTGATTGTTATGTAGGCAGACGTTCCAAACCCGGCAAGGCTTGGCTCGTCAATAAATATTATGGGTAAAGCACCTCTTTTTTCAAATTCCTGAGCCTGCCATTTTGCATTCATGGCAAGTTTTTTTACAAAAGCCTCTTTTAACTGATCATTATAAAAAATTGACCTGTCATCTTGATCTTTAACTGAAGTTCCAAAAGTAATAGGTCCGGTTACCTGCCCTTTGAGAGCGATACATGGCTCATTCTTATTATCAATACGTTCATCAATTTGTCTTAAAAATTCATTAAACCCTTTACCGGTTTCCGGGGTAAATGAAAAAACTGAATCTCCAAGTTCTGCTTCGCCTTCGCTCACAGCAAAATATTCTTCAAAAAAGGCAAGGTATTCTTCATCAAATCCTTGTTTTGTTGTATCTAAATAGGATTTACCATCATTGTGAACTAATCCGGGCATTCCAGGCAAAAACTGCTCTTTCATTCCCTCTTCTTTATACATTGGAAGCTGAGGCCAAAGAGGTATTTCAGGAGTATACTTAAAAATCAGCTCCGTTGCTTCTTTGTGATCCTTGATTGGCAGACTGCCAATAAGAACAGGGAGGCATTTTGGTTTAAAATCATTCATTTTTTTGGGATCCTTTTTAAACATATAAACATATATTAATATGTTTATATACTCTGAAAAGCAAAACTTTGTCAACCAATAAAACCAATTGACATTTAAATAATATTAAATTACCTATTATTATCATAAAGAACTATCTCAGCCCATTGATAAATTAACTGCATTATAAACTTCAAAGGAGGGTTACCATGCAGAAGAAAATCGTCATATGTGCAGATGGAACAGGCCGGAAAAAAATTTAAAAGAAGATAAACCTACAAATGTGCTCAGGCTGTCAAGAGCGATCAAACCATTTGGGCAAAACCAAACTCCCCAGCAGGCCTTCTACGATTGGGGAATAGGTTCATATTACGACTCTGTAGTTGGGGGTGCCACAGGTAAAGGCCTCAACAAAAACATAATGGATGATTATCGATATATCGTTCAAAATTATTCTCCGGGAGATGAATTGTATTTATTCGGGTTTAGCAGAGGTGCTTATACTATAAGATGCTTATGTGGACTCATTAACAATTGCGGTATCATTAAAAGGCCGGATGCTGCATTAATACAAAAAGCATTCAACCATTACAAAAAAAGCGGTCCAAAATTTTCTCCCGATGGCGAGAATTCTGTTGAGTTCAGAAATCTTCATGCCCATCCATCTCGAGAAATAAAGTTTGTCGGTGTATGGGATACAGTTGGTGCCATGGGAATACCCATATCATGGGTAGGGCTGTTTGATGATAAAGATGAATTTTATGATACTAAAATAGGCAAAAACATTAAAATCGCAAGACATGCTCTGGCAATAGATGAACACAGAAAAGACTTTGAACCAACAATCTGGATTCCACGGCAGAACATGGATCTAAAACAAGTCTGGTTTACAGGTGCCCATACCGATATCGGTGGAAGTTATAAGCCTGAAGATGATGGTTCTGTTTTATCAGACAATGCGCTCGGCTGGACAATCAAAGAAGCTCAGAAAGCTGGCCTTACTATTGAAGATCATTTAAAAGGAAGTCTTATAAAAAGCCCTTTAGCAAAACTTCATAATTCAAGGCGAAGTTTTTACAGAGTAAAAAAGAAATATTTCAGACCAATTGATCATGGGAATGGTCCGGTTATGATTCATAAATCTGTAAAAATGCGCTGGGATCAAAACCCAAACTACAGACCTAAAAATCTTACTGAATATATAAATACAAATTCCTGGCAAAATATTCTTGTCGATTGATTGCTTTGTTGTTGAGTTGATCTATTTTTTTACTAATTGAAGGATTTCAGTCAGTTTTCATGTAAGATAATACTGTTGGCAATGCCAACTGATACTTTAATTTAGAAAAAGCTTTTAAATTAAACAAAAAAAGGAGCAACAATGAGCACGGAACTAAGCAGAAACCTCTTTCTGGTAAAAGAACACGTTGGCATGTTTAAAGCAGCAAATAACTACGATATCTATGATCCTGAAACAAATGAAATCATACTGGAATGCCGGGAAGACAGCTTAGGAATCTTTACCAAGCTCCTGAGGTTCACTGATTACAAAAGAATGACGCCCTTTGACGTACAGATAAGGACTACTGAAGGCAGCCAGATTGTCCGCGTAAAAAGAGGGATATCAATTTTTTTATCCAAGGTAGAAGTCTTTGATGAGAATAATCAATTAATTGGTATGTTCAAACAAAAACTTTTCTCCATTGGAGGCGCATTTACTGTTTTTGATGCCAATGAGATACCGGTGTGCCAACTCAAAGGTAAATGGACAGGATGGGACTTTAAGTTCATGACAGGAGAAACAGAACTTGCCCATGTAAGTAAAAAATGGGCTGGCCTGGGAAAAGAATTATTTACCAGTGCAGACAATTATGTATTAAAAATATCAGAAAGCATTCCCGAAGACCATGTCGCACGCCAGCTCATAATGGCAGCTGTAATGTGTATTGACATGGTTCTAAAGGAATAAAAAAATTCAAAAGGGAGATCCATGAACCGTAGAAAATTTTTAAAAGATGTTTTTTTATGGACAACAGGGATGTCCCTTGCAGTACCTTGTTTTGATATTACTAAGATGGCCGTGGCTGAAAATTCTTCAAACCCTCTTGTTTCGGTTGCAAAAGGAACAGATTATAAGGCCTTGGTAAAAAAAGTGCTTGACCCTTTAAATGGTTTAAATTCCTTATTCCCGGCTTTTAACGATGCGGCCTCTTCTTTTTTTACAATGACGTATAAATTTGGCCCGGATTGGCTCAATATGGTCACAGAACCAATTTACTCAGTACTAAAAGAGACTGTTCTTCCTTTTAAACAAAAATACTATAGTTTATCCCTAATTTCTCTTTTCTTATTACTTATTATATTCTTTCTTGAAAAATATGGCCGACGGTTTTTCTGTAATAAGATATGCCCTTTAGGTGCCTTTCTATCATTGGTATCAAGATTTACTTTTTTACGAGGATTCCGTGATTTAAATAGTTGTATATTTCAAGTGAAAAGTGTACCACTGTGTTAATTGAAAAGTATACCAGTTAATAAAAATATAATTACGTTGAACAACTGGTTTTACCCTCCTCCGGAGGAGGGTAAAATTTTTCATCTTTCCCTTTCATTTTTTTTAAATTATTCCAATTAATTGTTTCTTTAATCCTGTATGAGTTACCGTTCATATTTATCAAATAAG
>Ga0307988_1000809_pt1 | contig 19932 bp, 16 predicted proteins | sample EllFjometagen183_FD_203166 | JGI IMG/M metagenome (GOLD analysis project Ga0307988, IMG submission 203166) | Marine microbial communities from Ellis Fjord, Antarctic Ocean - #183 | ecosystem: Environmental > Aquatic > Marine > Unclassified | place: Southern Ocean | collected 2014-10-08 | reverse complement strand
GGTTGTAACGTTCTGCCGCCAATTTGTGAAGCTTTTTTGAGACTTTTTTTATATCTCAGGCAAATGCTGTGGGTGGGGGATTTTCAAGTGGCCACAGGTGGGGGATTTTGGGTGGCCATCGGGGTTCGATCCAGAGAGATCATATTCTTTTCGTAATATTGAATCAACCAGTCCTCCTGCTTCAGTTATTATTCCAGAGAGAAGAGGTAGAATAGCTCTATGGTTCCAATTTATAGGAACTGTCCGTAGAAATTTCTTTAGACGGTCCTCCAAGTCGATAAACCATTCTATTACCAAGTTTGCTTCAGTTTGATCCATAAGCACGTCACAAAATTGTTACTGTTGTTTAAGCCAACTTATATATTAGGTAGACTCTACTTTTTATTAGTTATTACTATTATCGAACTCAGCCGAGATAATATTTATAACGTTTTCAAATAACCTATATTTCTCGTTCTGTTATAAGTCGAAATAGAACTACTTAGGCCGATTTTATATATGTATACAATTTAGTTATTTTTTTCACACAAGCTATTCTTAAAACCATAATACTGAACATTATTTCAGGTAACCTTAATATTTCAGAACACTCCAAAAGTCAACATAAGCGATAATAATCTTAACTTTTGCCAAACTAAAAAATCACCTTCTAAGAATCTACAACGTATTTTTGATTAGTATCTAGGTTTGAATATAATTGAGGGCTCAGTTACTTCTGAATATGTAAAGCCTGAAACTTCTCTGATGTTTCCGTATTTCTCTTTAAGTTCATCCATGGTGCCGAAATCAAGGGCACGCATTGGGCAGGAATCCACGCAAACAGGCTTTTTATGGTCATCCAGTCGATCGGTACACATTGAACATATCTGCATTTTAGCATTGTCTTCTTTAGCAAATTGCGGAGCATCATAGGGGCAGGCTTCTTTGCAGAACATTTTGCAGCTGTCTTTTCCCAGACATTCATCCTGATCTACCACCATTATTCCATCTATTTCTCTTTTTGAAATAGCTCCGGCAGGGCAGGCTTCTTTGCAAGCAGGTATTTCGCAGTGGCAGCATGAAAGGGAGATATAAGATAATTTTATCTCAGGGTACTTTCCCTGTTCAAGGGGAATGACTTTTCTTATTTCAACGGAGGTATCTGTTATGTTATGCCAGTCCCTGCAGGCAATTACGCATGCATAGCATCCTGTACATCTTGACTGATCAAAATAAAAACCAAATTGCATAATTGGGCCTGTTATTAATTAAGAGGTGTTTATCTGGTGTTAGTTTTTACTTTTATTAATTTCCACCAGACAGGTATTGCTGCAAAATGCTCCGGCTGGGGAATGTTCGTCTTTTAAGAGCACATTTGCACAACCGCCCCGGTCCACACCTTCTTTGTCCGGGCTGTACCAAGCGCCCTGACCTATGCTGACAGTGCCGGGGATTATACGTTCTGTTACTTTAACTTTAATTGATATTTTTCCCCTGTCATTAAAAACATGGGCTTTATCATTGTTCTCAATGCCTCTTGTTTTTGCATCTTCCGAGTTGATCCAGACAACATGGGGTTCAAGATCTTTCATCCACTGGATGTTGTCCATGTTTGAATGGATCCTTTTTTTTGAATGGGTGGTGATGAGCTGCAGCGGATATTTTTCTAAAAGGGGGTCGTTTTTTCCCTCCCATGTTTCAATATACATGGGTATGGGCGGTAGATTGGGAGTATTTCTTTCTTCAAGTTTTTTTGAATAGATCTCAATTTTTCCTGACGGGGTTGGAAAGGGATTATTTTCAGGATCTTTTATCTGTTTTTCAAAAGCAATGACGGGTTTGTCTGTTTTGATCTTAAAAATACCTTCTTTTTTAAATGTATCATAATCCGGCAGAGGTTTTGAATCGGTCATATCTTTTGCGGCTTCCCAGAAATCTCTTAACCATTCATCTTCTGTTAAATCGTTATATCCGCTTAGACCAAGTTTTTCCGCAAGACCTGTGCATATCTCAAGGTCTGATTTTGATTCATAAAGAGAGTCAATAACTTTGTTAAGGTAGATGCAGTAAGGCCCGCCTTGCCATGGACGGATAATATCATTTCTTTCAAACTGGGTGTTTACAGGAAGAAGAATGTCGGCATATTTTGCAGTAGGTGTCATGAACTGTTCATGAACTATGATTGTTTCCAGTTTCTTTAATGCCTCCACGGCTTTGTTTGAATTCATAAACTGGTTAACAGGGTTGCCGTTTGTGATATACGCCATTTTAATATCTGCCGGATAACCGCCGTCTTTTCCCTTAAGTATCGCATCCCAAAGTTTTGTAATGTGAAGTGCGGGTCTCTGGCGCGCGCCTTCAGGGAGGTTGCCGGTCATTTTTCTTGCAATAAGTCCTGTTCCTGCTGCAGGTTGTAATCCCACTGGAGGCAGGCCAAAGGCTGCGGGTTCTCCTCCGTATATGCCGATATTTCCGGTCATTGCGGAAAGGGTGGATAAAGACCTGTGAAACTGTTCTCCGAATGCGGTTCGACCGGGAGCTCCCAGGGTAAGTATTTTTGATGGTTTATTTTGTGCGTACTGTCTTGCGATTTGTTTTATTGTTTCTGCTTTAACTCCGGTTATGGTTTCTGCCCATGCAGGTGTTTTAGGCTGTTTGTCATCTGTTCCGAGGACATATGCTTCAAATTTATCAAAACCAGTAGTGTATTTTTCAAGAAATTTTTTGTCATGAAGATCTTCGTTTATCATTACGTAAGCCATGGCTATTATCATGGCCGTATCCGTTCCCGGTCTGATCGGGATCCACTGGCTGGCAAAAGCAGCCGCAGAATCTGTAAACCTTGGATCTATGGAAACGATTTTTATTCCCTTTTCTTTTGCAAGAGAAAGGTAATGCGCAGTATTTGTTTTTTGGACTGTTTCTGCCGGATTCCAGCCCCACATGATGATATATTTTGCATTGGGGATGTCGTCGCCGGTATGACCCGCAGTCACTGTTCCAAAGGTTGTTTCAGAAGAAAAAAGACTTCCCCAGAATGATGCTGAGCCCCATATGGGTGTAAATCCGCCGAACATTGTAAGCAGGCGGAAAAGCGAAAGCTGGTTGTGCAGAAATGTTCCTGTGTTTCCTGAATAGGATATATTGAGTATTGCTTCCGGGGCGTAAGTCTCTTTTATCCGGGTGAGTTCAGAGGATACTTCCTCGAAAGCCTGATCCCATGATATGCGTTTAAATTTTCCCTCACCCCGTTCACCAGTTCGTTTCATGGGGTATTTTAGTCTGTCGGGTGAATACACCCGCTGGCGGTAAGCGCGCCCCCTTGCGCAGGCTCTCAGTTGTGTGCCTTCCCCATCATCTGTTTCAATTCTTGTGATGATATGGTCTTCTACGTGGACCTTAAGCACACATCTACCGCCGCAGTCATGGGGGCAGGATGAAATAACGATTTTTTCTGAATTGTTTGACATTGAATCTTTCGGTGAAGGTGCTACACTTTTGCAATGAGTTCTATGTTGTGGTTATCTGCCGGTTTCATGTCGGCGCTTGAGATATAGATCTTAATATTAAACTGGTTTTCGATACTGAGAAGTTCTGTCCGTTTAACGTTTAAGAGATATTCAGCTACCTCTGGTGAAAGGGATACCTTGATTTCACTATTTTCACCGGATGAAGCTCCGTCAAAAAGTTTTTTCAGGATTAAAAGTGATAACGATTCCGTTGATCTTGTTTTTCCGTTTCCTTTGCAAAACGGACAGGTTATATGATTCATATCAAGCAGCGGACTTCTAAGCCGTTCTCTGCTCATTTCAAGCATGCCGAATTTTGATATTTTTGATAGCTCTATGTTTGCCTTGTCAGTTTTAAAGGCATTTTTCAGGTGCCGTTCAACCTGCAGCCGGTCTTTGACCGGTTTCATATCGATAAAATCAATTACAATCAGTCCGCCAAGGTCGCGCAGGCGAAGCTGTCTGGCAATCTCTTCTGCGGCCTCCAGATTGGTTATCAGGGTTGTTTCCTCCTGTGTTTTTAAGCGGGTGAAGCGGGCGGTATTGACATCGATTGCAACAAGAGCTTCCGTGGGATCTATGGATATGCTTCCTCCAGATTTTAAGGGTACTGTTCTTTCATATAGGGCTTCGATCTGTTTTTCAATTTTGTATTTTGAGAAAACAGGCTCCTTTTCCTCATAGAGAGTTAACGCTTTATAGTGTTTGGGTATGATCTGTTTGAAAAAATCAAGGGCCTTTTTGAATGCTTCAGGACTGTCTATAAGTACTTCGCCGATATCGGTTGTGAAGTAATCCCGTATAGACTGTATTACCATATTGCTTTCCTGATATACAATGGCGGGAACAGCAATATCTTCAGCTTTTGATTCAATTGCTTTATAAAGTCGGAGCAGATAGTTGACATCTTTTTGAAGATCTTTTTTGGTTTTATTAAGGCCTGCTGTTCTTATGATAAAGCCCATTGTATCAGGAAGCTTTAGTTCTTTGCCGATGTCTTTAAGTTTTTTTCTTTCTTCTGCATTGTCTATTTTTTTTGATATTCCGCTTCGTTTATATCCCGGCATAATGACCAGGTATCTTCCGGGCAAAGATATATAAGTTGTAAGTGCTGCGCCCTTATTATCTTTTTCTTCTTTTGTGATTTGTACAAGGATCTCCTGATTCTTTTTTAAGATTTTGTCATGAGAAGGTTTATCTTTTGCTTTCTTTGTTTCTTTTGTGTGGTATTTGGCATGGACTTCATCAAGTGGAAGAAAACCGTGGCGTTTTGAACCGAAGTCTACAAATGCGGCATTAAGACTTGGCTGTACTTTTTTTACAACTCCTTTGTAGATGTTCCCGCGTATTTTTTCACTGCTGGTTGTTTCAATTGCCAGGTTGGTGAGTTTCTCATCTTCAGTTATTGCAACCCTGCTTTCTTCGGGATTTAACACGTTTATTATCATCTTTTTAGATGAATTTTTTTTATTTTTGTTTCGCATAAAAGAGTCAAAAATCATTTTTAGTAATTACCTTTCGAGCCGATATGAGAGTGTTTTAAATGTTAATCGTTTTTGTGTCGTACGTTGCAGTGCCTGTGCAGTATTGATTTTTTTCTTATTAACCCTGATTCTGCCTGCAAAATTCTGCACTATTATTTTCTGTTTTATGGAGGTTTAGCATTGTTTCCATAAGGGCTTTTTTATCTTTAAGGTCTGCTTTCGGAGGATTTTTAACCTTTGAATAATTCCAGCGCTTGAAAGTGGCTTCAGCATAAGTTACAGGATACGGGCCCATTTGTTTTTCAAAAGAGGGACCCTTCGTTAGAAGAATTTCAGGTTCATTGCCGGCCAGTTCTATGGCAATATAGGATTCTTCTTTTTTTTCTTCAAATAATATAGCTATTATTTTCTCCATATCTATATATATTATTGGAAAACCAAGTACTTAGTCAAGGTAAATATTGTTTAGAATTAAAGTTCGGTTAATTTTTAAGAAATGTGTACAAAACATAAAGGCAATTAAATTATTCTTTAATGAAAAGAGCTTATTCCAACACCTTGTTCTTGGTCATGGTTCTGATATAATGGTGATATTATGGCAATCGGGCGTTTAAGATTGAAAAAATATGGATATGATTTTCCCCCTTATAGACCGCCAAGTGAGGCAGAGAGCTTACTGTTGCGGGTTACAAGGGGCTGTACCTGGAATAAATGCACCTTCTGTTCTATGTATAAGGGTATTACGTTTGAAAGAAGGTCTTTGGCCGAGATTAAGATGGATATTCATTATGCCCGTGAGCTTTACAGGGAAGTGACAAAAACAGTTTTTATTGGGGATTCAAACAGTCTGGTAATAAAAGCGGATGATATGGTTGAAATACTGGGCACTCTTTATGATTCATTTTCAAATATTGAGAGGATAACAAGTTATGCAAGGGCAAAAACTCTTTTAAAGAAGTCCTTTAATGATCTTAAATCTATTCGCGATTCAGGGCTTACCCGCCTTCACGTGGGTCTTGAGACAGGGAGTGGAAAACTTTTAAAAAAAATACAAAAGGGAATAACTCCGGGGGAGTTCGCAGACGCATGTGCCAAGGTAAAAGACGCAGGATTTGAGCTTTCTCTTTATGTTCTTCTGGGTCTTGGCGGTGAGGATATGTGGGAGGAGCATGCAATAGAAACAGCAGCACTTTTAAGCTGTATAGATCCTCATTATATTAGGGTCAGAACGCTTCAGCCCCAGCCGTGCTCTGAGATTTATACTGATATGCTTGAGGGTCGATTCAATAAAGCTTTGCCTGAAACTGTTTTAAACGAGCAGAAAATAATTTTAGAAAATGTTGATGTTTCATCCAATTACTTGAGTGATCATCATACCAACTACATTCCTTTAAATGGTGTTCTTCCAAAAGACAGAAAAAAAATGCTTTTCACTATAAATGAGAGCCTGATAGCGTTTCAAAATGATCCTGCTGTCCAAAAAAAGTTCTCAAGAATAGACAGAATTAAAAAATTGTAATTAAATTACAATTTTCTACAAATAAATTCATTCGGTGCTGCTTCCAAATAAAACTATATTAAATACATATAATTACAACAATAATTTGATGTGATAGTAATGTATTTTATAAAAATTTATAAATTTATATAAATATAAAAATTATTTAAACAGATTATTTTTTGACATTACATCTATTTATACTTTATATAAATAGTATGGAGTATAGCTTTTATCACATTATGATTTATTGTTTATAAGGGTTTTTATTTGTAAATACTTTTTAATGTAATAATATTGGTTAATGCTGAAAAGAGAGTTTTTGTTGTATATTCATAACCATGATTATTTTGTAGGTAATATTTATGGTGATTTTGGTAAAACCGGTTAAGATTAGTAGAATTTTATTTGTTCAACTTCTAATAAATATTTTTTTATTGGAGATGTGAAATGTTAGAAAAGAGAATAATACGTGTTCTGGTCGTTGATGATGAAGTATCTATCAGAGAAAGCCTGAAAGGTTTTCTTGAGGATCATGAATATGATGTGGTTGCTGCGGGAACCGCTGAAGAGTCCTTGACCTATATCTCAGAGTCAGAATTTTCAGCAGCTATTATTGATCTGCGCCTGCCTAGAATGAATGGAGAAACATTGATTAAAAGAGCTAGTCAGTTAAGGCCTGAAATGCGGTTTATTATTCATACCGGATCGCTTGACTATACTTTATCAAAAGAACTTATGACAATCGGCATGTCTAAAGAAGATGTTTTTTATAAGCCGGTACATAACCTTAGCCTTATTGTTGAAGGGATAAAAAGAATTTTGGACAGAAATTAAGGTTACTTCTGTAGATAAGAAGTATGTAATGGGCCTTGAAAATATGCTGACTTAAGTTTGATAATTATTAGAATTATAAGGTGAGCATGGTTTGAATATTTACGGTAAAACCGGGCCGAGTAAAATTTTTTGAATAATAATCCGGGTATTTTGTTGTAATTTAAATTTACGGATGTTCAGTTTTTATTTCATGGAATAATAGTTTGTCTAATCTGGAGAAGTGTTTATGGCCGTCAGAAAGCTACCGATTATACTCACAATTGATGACGAAGAAGCTATTAGGAAAAGTTTCAAAAACTATTTTGAGGATCTTGGATATGAAGTTATAGAAGCTGTAAACGGTAAAGAGGGGCTGGAGCTGTTTAAAAAAGAAAAACCCGATCTTGTTCTTGTTGATCTCAGGATGCCTGAACTTGACGGAATGGCTGTTTTAAAGAATATTGTTAGAAAATCACCGGATATTCCTGTTATTGTTGCATCAGGAACCGGTGTCGTTTCGGACGTTGTTGAGGCTTTGAGATGTGGTGCCTGGGATTATATTTTAAAACCCGTAGTGGACATGTCAGTGCTTCAGTATTCTATTGAAAGAGCTCTAGAGCGTTCTATGCTTTTGTGTGAGAACAGACTTTATAAAGAACACCTTGAAGCGGAGGTTGAAAAACAGACAGGTGAGCTGAAAGTGGCTTCTGAGGCTCTTGTTAAAAGTGAAGAAAAATACAGGGAGTTAGTTCAGAATGCTAACAGTATTATCCTTAAAACCGATGCATCTGGTAAAATTATTTTCATAAATGCTTTTGCACAGATTTTTTTTGGATATAAAGAGGATGAGATTATTGGTGGAAATATTATCGGCACAATTGTTGAGCAGATTGCGGGAGGACTGGATAATTTCATTCATACCTCTAAGAGTGTGGAAACCTTGCAAAAAGGTTATGCTGGTTTTGAATATCAAAATATTTGTAAAGATGGGCCAAAGGTCTGGGTCGACTGGACCTATAAGACACTTTATGATGAGGGAGGTAATCTTGTCGAAGTTCTTTTTGTCGGAAATGATATTAATGATCGTAAAAAAACAGAAGAGGAACGGTTTAGGCTTGCAGCTATTGTAGAACAGGCTGATGAAACGGTTATGGTTTTTGATCCTGACGGGAAGATTAATTATATAAATCCCGCAGTGACAAATTTGACCGGTTTTAGCCGTGAAGAAATACTTGGGAAAAATATTTATGATTTTCAGGGTGGTTCTGAAAAGAAAGAAGAAGCCTTGCAGGCTATTAAAAATGGTAATGGCTGGATGGGTCGAATTCCTATGATGGCTAAAGACGGTTCAAGTGATATTATGGCTATTAAAATCTCTCCTCTTAAAGATAAACAGGGGACTGTATCCAGTTTTATTTCAGTGGGTCGTGATATAAAAAAAGAATTAAGACTTGAGTCGCAGCTTAGGCAAACACAAAAGATGGAGGCAATAGGAACTCTTGCCGGGGGGATAGCACATGATTTTAACAATATCCTTTCAGCTGTAATAGGTTTTACAGAGCTGTCTCAATCAGAAGTTGGAAAAGAAAGTAAAATATATAAGTACTTGAGTGAAGTCCTTAACGCAGGTAGTCGTGCAAGAGAACTGGTAAGGCAGATACTCACATTCAGCAGGCAGTCTGAGCAGGAATCCATGCCGTTGAAGGTTTCCTCTATAGTAAAGGAGGTCTTAAAACTTATAAGAGCCTCTATACCCACCAGTATTGAAATCAGGAAAAAGATTAAAAGTGATTCCATTGTGGTTGCTGATTCCACGCAGATTCATCAGATAATAATGAACTTGTGTGTAAATGCGGGTCATGCCATGCAAGAGCAGGGAGGCATTCTTGAAGTGAATGTTTTTGATGAATTTCTTGATGAAGATTTTGTTTCTAAGTTTTCAGGGATGGCTTCGGGTAATTATCTTTGTTTAGGGGTTAAAGATACTGGCTGCGGAATGTCAATGGAGGTTCAGGAGCGAATATATGATCCTTTTTTTACTACAAAAGAAAAAGATGTTGGAACCGGTATGGGCCTTTCGGTTGTCCATGGTATTGTCTTAAGCTATGGGGGTGAAATAATTGTTCAAAGCGAGCCTGGCAAGGGGACAGAATTTAGAATATATCTTCCGATTGCTGAACCAGAGGAATGTGATGTGGCTGAAGAAACGGAACAGTCCGGCTCCGGCACTGAGAGGATACTTTTTGTTGATGATGAGCAGGTCATTGTTGATATGATAACTATGATGCTTGAAAACATGGGGTACAAAGTTGTTGGAAAGTATGGCAGCGTGGAAGCCTTAAAATTCTTTAATGAGCATCCTGATGATATTGATCTTGTTATTACTGACTTGACCATGCCGCAGATGACCGGATTTGTGCTTGCAAAAGAGATCAAGGCATTAAGGCCTTCTGTTCCGGTTATTCTGTGTACAGGATACTATCCTGAAATTTTAATGGATAAAAAAATGGATGAAAACGGAATAGATGCGTTTCTTATGAAGCCGATTAGTAAGAAGAAATTAAGTGAGGTGATAAGGAATTCGCTTAAGAAATAAGGTGAGCAGGTTTTTAACTGGAGAGGTAAAGGAGCCAACAAATTTTAATTGGTTATTATCTTGGCGTAAAATTAAACAGTCAATTTTGATTTTGCGTGATTAAATATTATAGTTTCCGGTTTATAAGACTTGCCATATATCCCGCACCAAATCCGTTGTCAATATTTACAACGGTGACTCCTGCGGAACATGAGTTGAGCATTCCCAGAAGAGCTGCTATTCCGCCGAAGCTTGCACCATAACCTGTGCTGGTGGGAACCGCAATTACCGGTCGGGATACAAGGCCTCCCACGACACTTGGCAGTGCACCTTCCATCCCTGCAACCACAACAATTACATTTGCCTGTCTGATTTTATCTTTCTGGTTCATTAGTCTGTGAATACCTGCCACGCCAACATCATAAACATGTTCGACATGGTTGCCCATTATTTCTGCTGTTACAATTGCTTCTTCAGCAACCGGAATGTCTGAGGTTCCAGCTGAGACAATAAGAATAGTGCCGAAGCCTTTGTTTTCAATTTTGCCGGTTGTTAAGGTGAGTGCTTCTGAGGCGGGATGATATTTTGATTTTGGAAAAGCCTTTTTTATTTTGGATGCTTTTTTTTTGTCAATACGTGTTGCAAGTATGGTGGGGCATTTTTTTGAAGACATGTTTTTTATTATCTTAATGATTTGCTCAGTGGTTTTGCCCTTACCGTATATAACTTCAGGGAATCCTTTTCGTATGCTGCGGTGGTGGTCGATGTTTGCAAATCCCAGATCTTCAAATGGCAGTGTTTTTAAGGCCTCCAGGGCCTGTGTGTCAGACATGGAACCTTTTTTTACGTCAGCCAAGATTTTTTTCAAGTCTTTTTCATTCATATCAATTGTCCATGTGTTCTTGTTTTGCTAGAAAAGGGTTTAGAGTGGTTAAAAATGCTTATAACCGTTGTTTTTAATTTTCATTTTTTTGTTGCTGCTGTCAAGAACTATGATATCTTTTGGGGCTTCTGTTATTTTACCAATACAGGTGATCGGGACCCCCAGTTTTTTTGAAAGATTTTTAATCTTTATTTTATTATGAGCGTCAGAAGTGAAAAGTAGTTCATAGTCCTCTCCGCCAAAGAGTGCGGGATTGTAAATATCTTTTAAAAACGTAGGGCATTTTTTTTTGTAGCTTGTTGAAAGAGGGATTTGGGATAGGTAGAGTTGTGCTCCCTTTTTACTCTGGCGGGTGATGTGGCCAAGGTCGGCAAACAGCCCATCGCTGATATCTATCATGCTGTTTGCCAGATTTTTTTTCGCAAGTGTTTTTCCAATCTCAATTCTGGGACAGGGATCGAGATGTTTTTTAATTGCGGAATGTCTTTTAAAGGAATCTTTGTTCTTTTTCAGCATTAATAGGCCCAACGCGGATTCACCTGGATATCCGGTCACATATATCAGGTCGCTATTTTTTGCGCCATTACGGTAAATAACCGACTTTTTCTTTGCTTTTCCAATGAGTGTGATTGAGATGACAATATCTTTTAAGGAGGAAACCGTGTCTCCCCCCAGTAAAACTGTATTAAATTCTTTTGCTCTTTGATGCATGCCGCGGTAAAGCTCTTTTATGAAGTTAAGTGGAATTTCCGGAGGGACTGAAATTGAAACAAAATAGCAAAAAGGTGTTCCTCCCATAGCTGCTATATCACTTAGATTAACAGATAAACATTTTTTCCCCAGTAGATATGGGGTGGTAAAGGTTTTCTTGAAATGTATATTTTCTCTTAAGATATCTGTTGTTACCAGCAGACACCCGTCACTGTTTTCGGCTATTACAGCGGCATCGTCTCCAATGCCCTTGATTACTGACGGGTGAGAGGTGTTTGTCTGTTTTGATATTATGTCGATGAGTGAAAACTCACCGACTTTTTTTAGTCGCACGTTTTTTTGCAGTGGTTGCTTTCGTTGGTTTTTTGGAGGATTTTCTGATTTTTTTAACCAGAGCTTTGTCTATTACGTCATCAATATGTTTTACATATATAAAATTTATTTTCTTTTTAATTGTTTCAGGTATATCATCCATGTCTTTTTTGTTCCGTTCCGGCACTATTATGGTTGATATGTTGTGTCTGAGGGCAGCAAGTGCTTTTTCTTTTAGTCCGCCAATGGGCAGGATTCTTCCTCTTAAGGTTATTTCGCCGGTCATTGCTATTTCTTTATTGACCGGGACCTGGGTAATGGCTGAAACAAGAGAGGTCGCCAGGGTTATTCCTGCAGATGGACCATCTTTTGGTATTGCACCTGCCGGTACGTGAATATGAATATCATTCTTTTCAAAAACTGTGTGATTTATTCCAAGTTCTTTTGCTTTTGATTTAACGTATGAAAGGGCAGCTTGAGCAGATTCTTTCATTACATCGCCAAGAGAGCCTGTGAGAACCAGGGCGCCTTTTCCCTTCATGAGAGTTGCTTCAATATAAAGGATTTCTCCGCCGGACTGTGTCCAGGCGAGACCGGTTGAGATACCGATTTCATCTTTAAGCTGTTCTTCTTCAGGCAGTCTTTTTGGGGTGCCGAGATATTTATGCAGATTTGTTTTTTTAATTTGCTGAAGGTCTTTGCTTCCTTCTGCAACTTTACGCGCGACTTTTCTGCACACTGTCCCAATTTCTCTTTCTAGGTTTCTTAAACCCGCCTCTGCAGTGTACTGGTTGATGGTCATAAGTATTGCTTCATCAGAAAGTTTTATATATTTATCTGAAATACCATTTTCTTTAAGCTGGCGGGGAAGAAGGAACTGACGTGCTATCTTCAATTTTTCTTCATCAGTGTATCCTGACAGCTCAATAATCTCCATTCTGTCTTTTAATGCAGACATGATGGGTTCTGTCATGTTTGCGGTGGTGATGAACATTACGTTTGAAAGGTCAAATGTAATGTTCAGGTAATGATCGCTGAATGCGAAGTTCTGTTCGGGATCAAGTACTTCCAGTAGTGCTGCAGAAGGGTCGCCTCTAAAGTCTGCACCTACCTTGTCGATTTCATCCATCATGAAAATAGGATTGTTTGTACCTGCCTGTTTTAAACCCTGAATGATCCTGCCGGGAAGTGCTCCAATGTAGGTGCGCCTGTGACCTCTGATCTCAGCTTCATCCCTTATTCCGCCTAGTGAAATTCTGACAAACTCTCTCCCCAGCGCTCTTGCAATTGATTTTCCGAGGGATGTCTTACCCACGCCCGGAGGGCCTGCAAAACAGAGGATCGGTCCCTTCATCTTCTTATTCAGTTTTCTAACAGAAAGGTACTCAAGAATTCTTTCTTTTACCTTTTCCAGATCAAAGTGGTCTTCATCAAGAATTTTCTTTGCCCGTTTAATGTCAAGTTTGTCTTTTGTTGACTTGCTCCAGGGTATATCAACCATCCAGTCCAGATATGTCCTAACGATAGATGATTCCGCAGAGTCAGGATGCATCTGGTCAAGCCTTGAGAGCTGTTTTTGGGATTCTTCTTCTGCATCTTTCGGCATTTTTGCTTTTTTGATCTTGTCTGAGAATTCCTGTATTTCCTGGCCCTTTTCATCGATATCGCCGAGTTCCGATTTAATGGCTCTTAGTTGTTCTCTTAAGAAATATTCCCTTTGGGTCTTGGACATTTCCTCTTTAGCCTGAGTCTGAATTTTTGCCTGAACGGTAGACAGCTCAAGTTCTTTTGAAAGGTAATCACTTACCTTTTCAAGTCTTTCAATGGGATCAAACACTTCCAGTATTTTTTGTGATTCTTCAATTTTCAGTTTGAGGTTTGAGGCCACCAGGTCTGCGAGTCTGCCGGGGTCTGTAACATTATCAAGTACTTCCATAACTTCTGGTGATACCAAGCCTTTAAGTGAGAGGATCTTCTCGCACTGTTCTTTTATGTTACGCATCAGGGCTTCAAGTTCTACTGAAAGTTCTTCTGGGACTTCTTCGATAATTTTTTCGATCTCGACATGAAATAGCGGAGAGGTCTGGGTGTATTTTACGATTTTAGCTTTTGCAAGACCCTGTACAAGTATTTTGATTCTGTTATCAGGGAGTTTAAGCTTTTTCATTATCATGGCGATAGTACCCACTTCGTAGACATCATCCGGCTCTGGCGTATCTTTCGAAGGATCTTTTTGGGTAGCCAGAAGGATTAGCCTGTCTTTTTCCATGGCTTCTTCAACTGCCTTGATTGAATTTTCGCGGCCTACAAAAAGAGGAAGAAACATATATGAATAAACTACAATATCCCTTACGGGAAGAAGCGGCAAAACATTCGGTATTTCAACCGGTTCATTTTCAATTTGATAAACCATTTTTTTAACTTTCTTTTCTGAGTGCTGATTATATTTATATACTCTATCAATAACTATAATATTTTATCAGCACGGTCAAGGATTAGTTTTTTAACATGTATTTGCAATAGAAAAACAGTAACTTGGGTATGTTTTTCATGCTTTATATATAATTTGAACAGCAGTTCATCCTTGAACTTTTTCAAACAATAGGGTAAAAATAAAGCTTAACATTTCAAATACTTAATTTAATGAAAACAGGAGAATATTAATGAAAGTTTGTGACGGTGTATATGCGTATCCCTGGACAAATACGATGGAGAATAACTGCAATACATATGTTTTCGAAGGTGATGGGCTTATTCTTGTTGATCCGGGACTTAAAAGATATGTTCCCGCTATACTTGATGCGATGAAAAAGGATGGTATTAATCCTGATGATATTAGTCTTGTATTAAATACGCATTCTCATCCCGACCATATTGATGGTAATTCATATTTTGACAGAGAAAAAGTTAAGCTGACTATGCATGAAGAAGCAGAAAAATTTCTGTCGCAGGTGGGGAAACAATTTTTTAGTATGTTTGGACTTGAGGTTCCGGACCGTAAAGCAGATTTTTTTACAAACGAAGGAGATATGGAACTAAATAATATTTCATTAAAGATATTTCATTCTCCGGGGCACTCTCCGGGCTCAATCTGTATATACTGGCCGGAAAAGAAAGTTTTAATTTCCGGAGATGTGGCATTCAGTGGAAGTATAGGAAGGACGGATTTTCCAGGTGGAAGTCTTGTAGAACTTGGTGAAAGTATTGACAGAATTGCACCTCTTGAAATAGAATATCTCCTTCCAGGGCATAATGAGATGGTTCAGGGTGTGGATGCAGTAAAGAGTAATTTTGACTATATTCACCGGGCTTTCTTCTCTAATTAAAAAATATAGCTATTTGAATGAAATTCAAATAGCTATATTTCTAAAATGCCGGCGTGGCTCAGTGGTAGAGCAACTGATTCGTAATCAGTAGGTCGGCGGTTCAACTCCGCCCGCCGGCTCCATAAAAACAAGAAAAACCCGATACTTGCAAAGTTTATGCAGCTACCGGGTTTTCTGTTTTTGCTAATAAAACGGGTTTTTGCTAATATATTTTAAAAAATTGCTCTATAAGTTCATTCCATCAATGACGTTCAGGGGTTTAACCACCTCAATTTTTCTTTGTTTAATATATCCATCAGTAGTTTCACGGCTTGCATGCCCGGCAAGTAACTGTGTGTCATGCCGGCCTGATCTTTCAGCATCGGTCAGGGCTTTTGCCCGGATATCATGAAAATGAATGTCTTTAACACAAGGCATTTTTTCAGCGCATTTGTTGCGGTGCCTCTGCCAAATAGAATCAAACCCGGAAGTAGTATATTTTTGACCCCTCCTGGTGCTTAAAAGATAAAGGCTGAACACTTTTCTTTTGAATGTCTTGCAGCGTTCAATGGCCTGTCCAAGGTCATTGAATTTACTTTCGGTATCATAAAGCGGGAATGAAATTTTTTTTCGGGTGCTGTTTCTAGTCTTCCGAGGTATTACACTTAAATAATGATCAATAGCCGCGAGCTTGATATCCAATATATCCTCTTTTCGAAGCGCGGTTAAATATCCTATCTCCATCATGCTGCGGATAAGCTGGTTTGTTGTTTCATTATGTAAAAATTGAAATTCTGTATCCTCAATGTATCTGTCGCGCTTTTTCTCAGAATGACTATCCACCTCTCTGCACGGGTTTTCAGTGATCATCCCTTTTCTGATTGCCAGCTTGAGCACATTGGACAGGAGTGATTTTTCCCTGTTCGCAGCTACTTTTGCCGATCTGTTGTCCATAAATTTATATATCAAAGCCGGCGTGATCTCATAAGGTTTGAGATGACCGAAAACCTTTTTCAACAGCTCTATTTGTTGGCAATAATTTTTATATGTTTTGGTTGCTTTTTGGGAAGCAATAGTGCAAATGTATTCATCCATTAGATCGGACATATTTACAGGACTTTTATCAATCTCAACCAGCTTTGCCCATTCCATCATGGCACTGGTAAAATTTTTTCCAAGGTTGATCCATTTGTTTTTGCCGTCGACCGGTTTGAGAAAATAAAAGGTTTTATTGACCTCGCGGTAAATAACCCTTTCCGGTAAATGTTTGTTACTTTTTCTTTTTCTGCCCATGCCTTAATCCTCATGGAATGACATCAATATTTATGTCAGGTCTTTTACCTTGAATTTTACCATAAGATTGGCACATTTTACACTCTATTTCTGAAATCAATACTTTTGGACGGCCGTCACCACCGATCCGGAAAATAAACCCCTCGGACCTTAGCCATTCCACCTGTCTGGAGATTCTTTTATATCCTGTCAACTCTGCCAATTGATCAGCTGTTGCAAGCAGTGAAAGGCTCATAATGTTCCAATCCAAAACAAAATATTTGTATTGATATGCCTGTTCATATTTTGTCCTTTATCTTGAACTTATAAACCGGGCAGTCGGGGCTGCAAAAAGGTCTTGTCTCTTCAGTATCGCAGCCGTAGCCCTGATAATTGTTTTCGTAGGCACTCGTGGTTTGGTTATTTATTTCCTCGGCAGATATAATTTGTTTTGGAGGTCGAGGTTTGTTTTTCTGTGACCATGCTGTAAGAATAGTTATAGCTATGTCCTGGGGAAACCCAAGTCTTTTACAGTGAACGGCAAGTCTGAAACAGCTTACTCTCTGGTTCTGGATGACACCGTCTTGAAGCATTCTTTGAGCACATATTGGAAGGCCATAAGATTTTGAAACAGTGTTTATGTGGTTTGTTTTTGCTGGAGGAAGGGGAGATTCGTTTACCCATTCATTTATTTCAATAATGTCATTCAGAGTTTGTTCACTAACAAAGTCAACAGAATCAAGAAAAGACCACTGATCATCATATGGTTTAAATGTTGCCGGATTGAGAAAAACAGTTCTTCCCTTTTTTACAAGCGGGCCGAACAGGGGTGCATTAATAAAATTACCATACTTTAAATTATTGCTGAGTTCATCCTGCTTTGGAAATATCTCGGTATCAGTTGCATCTATTTCGTCAAGAATGTGTTTTGCCACCAGCCGGGCCTTTCCGGCAGGAACACCCTCCTCTGGAAAGAAAATCCAGACATGATAGCCTTTTGATTTACTGCGTTCAATATAGCCGCTTATTTTATAATGTTTGGCGCTGTTAATAAATTCGATTGGAAGTAGCCGGTTTTCTTCATCAAAATCGATAACTACAGCTCGTGTTTTGTCGCTGTTTAGAAGATATATACCGTAGGGGGTTCTTCCTAAAAGATGATCGAGAAATACGCAGTCTGTAACCGTTTTTTTGACCTGGCGTGAGCGGCCGGTTTCAGGGTCATAAGTGCCGTAAACATTTGGAAGACCAGTAAACATCTTCCTGAAGATTTTTAATTTTTCTTCATTGTTTTTATTGTTTTCCATTATTCTGCCTTGGCTGGTTTCTTTTTACGCTTTCACAAACAAGAGCGGCAGAATATGCATGCGTGTTTCAAAAAAAGTTCAAATCAGAATCACTGCCCATCAAATTATTAACTATCTCACTCAAGGACTCGATCAGTTCAGGAAGACAACTGACTAGTTGAAAGGAAGCGCATCCTAGTATGGCCGGCGGCAGAAAGCGACCCCATTTTTTAAGCAGGACTTCAGCAATCAGACATTTAGTATTCCAGTCCAGGTTTTCAATCCTGGTGGTAAAAACCCACCCGATATGCTTTTGCCTTTCAGTTCTTTTGATATAATCTGCAAGCTGGTTCAAGATAAATTGTATTCCGGAGAGTTCTGAATCAGTTGCATCTAAAAAAGCTGCATCAAATCCACTGTCATGCGGGCCACGGTATCCGGTTTCCAGAATGTTTAGCATGACTGAACGGGTCTGTGGTTCTGACAGTTTCTGTTTGACGCCGAGGCCATGCTTATAAATATGCTTTATATAATTGCTTATGATCCGTATAAATTCACGTGGGGTTAACGGATCAGTCTCAAAAAATTGAAAACTATTAACCGCTTTATCTAAAGGTTCATCAATAAAGTGATTTAAATACTGTTCATCAGTGAGGTCAAACACCTCCTTGATTGTTTTTTCTGTTGCAGCTTTTGATTTAGAATTCATCGTAAACAAATTCCTCAATTGTATGGTTGGATTTTGTTTCAGGAGTGTCGGTGAGGGGTGAGTATGGTAAAGCCCAGCGCTGGTTCCTTTGACGAATCAATTTCCGGATCTCGTGGGAGGGCATGCAATATTTTCTGCGGGACTTTTCAATAATGCAATCCCGAAAGTTAGTTGCTGGAATTTTGAGGGGTGAGGGGGTTTTTATTCTCACGATATCTGTTCCGATCCTTGCTATTGCCTCACCCCTTTCAAGGGAAACAATGTCATCTACCGTGACCAGTCCTCTAAGATCTTTCACTAGATAGCCCGCGTCGGTTTTGCCAACATTGAAAATGATTGTTGATCCTACGCAAGCCAGGGCATCAGCTTTTTCTTTGCCAAATTGACTGAGATATTGATGCGCCAGGTTCAAGCTAACGCCGTATTTCCTTGTCTCAGCAATCAGGTCTTCAATGGTATCTGTCATGAAACGATGGGCTTCATCCATATAAATATGGAATTGTTTTCTTTCAGAGGGTGGGGTGCTGCTTCTGGAAAGAGCTGCAAGATGCAGATGTGACAGGATAAAACTACCCAGAACTTCTTTAAGCATTGTGTCAATAGTTGAAAGGTTTGCAAGAAAGATCATTCCTTCATCCATGATCTTTCGGAAATTGATACGGCTTTCCGGTTGAGACAGCATCTGGGAAACCGTGTCTGCAACAAGCAATTTGCTGAGCTTATTTCGTGGTGCCCCAAGATCATCTTTTTTGTATTTTTTGTAATCATGCATCCAGAATTGACGAGCTGTTTCATTTTCCAGGACCTTTAATATTTCCTTGCATATTGCTGCACTTTCATCAGAATCGTTCCGCAGCATATTTGAAATATCGAGAAACGTGCTGTTGGGTAGATGCATCAACGAAAAGGTAATATTTCGCAGAATATGTTCCAGCCTGTCACCCCAGCCTGTGCCGGAAATAAAGCTCTTGATGGTATGCACGATATCGCTTGCTGTTCGGCTGATGCCCTGATCGTTTGTTGCTGGTTTCATGGGATTCCACAAGGGTACCCAGTCCGGGTCGCCGGGATCAAAATATATTACCTTTGCCACATGTTTTTCAGGTATCAATCTAATAATATCTTCGATTAAGTCTCCATGCGGGTCAATAACTACCACTCCGTGGCCATCTGAAATGTCGCTTAATATCATATGCTGTAAAAGCGTTGATTTGCCCTTGCCGGGTTTGCCGATAATATGGTTATGATCAGCGCGCTTGATGGGTGGAATACACAATTTTTGAATTTCACCGGCGTAGCTGCACACACCAATAAAGGTGCCGCTTGAGAATGTTGAATTTCGAACGGGAAGTGTTTCTAATTTGTCTAAAGGAATACGGCAGTTATCATCGTTAGTTAGCTGAGGTACGTGAACCGGTCCAGTCAATTCAAAAGAATTCACCAGAAAACCATTTCGGTGAACATAGCCTAGGAGGCTGTCCGAGAATAATTATCAAATTATTATTTCAAGCAATCAGCGTAAGAAATTTTTATAAATTCAATTATGAAAAAAGTTTTATTAGCTTGTAACTATCTGTAATTCCAATAATTTTA
>Ga0307988_1000808_pt1 | contig 19942 bp, 15 predicted proteins | sample EllFjometagen183_FD_203166 | JGI IMG/M metagenome (GOLD analysis project Ga0307988, IMG submission 203166) | Marine microbial communities from Ellis Fjord, Antarctic Ocean - #183 | ecosystem: Environmental > Aquatic > Marine > Unclassified | place: Southern Ocean | collected 2014-10-08 | reverse complement strand
CACCTCTTCCCATTCCGAACAGAGAAGTTAAGCCCGCCAGCGCCGATGGTACTGCGTAAAAGTGGGAGAGTAGGTCGCTGCCAACTTTATTAAGCCCGTGTTCTTCTGAGCATGGGCTTTTTTATTGACCTTTCTTGTTAATTATAGTGAAATTTTTAAAAGATATAACTTTCACTTCAATGCTTTTTTTAGTTTTGTGTAGCGAATATACTATAGCATGTTAAAAGCTAAATACATATCAATATTTCTATTTCTGACGATAATATCACTGGAAACCTATGCTCAGCCAGAAGGTAGATTTGGATTAGAAAATGAAGTTAAAACTGAAACAGACAAGAAAGAAGTAGAGTCTAAAATTGGGATGTGGAATGTATCCGGTTTTGGGGCGTTTCAAGATTCGATTAGCTTGGATACCGTGCAAGATTATTTTCATGTTTTTCACCCAATGTATAAAAATGCGTTAACTACTACTTATGTTGGGAATTATGGAACACCGTATTTAAATAATGATTTTTTTGGTCGTAAATCGAATATTGATTTTTTCTTTTTAAAAACAAGAGAAGTATATCTTTTAACACCATCGAATATTGAATACTATAATACTACAACTCCTTACACTCGCATGGATTTTAGTCAGAGTGAAAACAAATCAAGAAAAAACGAAACACGTTTCAACGTATTACATTCACAAAATATAAGTCCGTACTTGAATTTTACTTTTCGCTACGACCAGGCAAAATCACAGGGACAATACAACTATCAGGACAGTAAAAATAATTTTATAACAGTCTATTCAAGTTATAACAAAGATGCACTGAATATTTATTCCGGTTTTGTTTCAAATGTAATTTTGAACAATGAAAATGGTGGGCTGGTTAATGATAGTTTAATTTTTGACCCCGATGATTCGGAGTATTTAAATGTTAATTTAAATGCAAGTAAAAGTAATTTTAGCAGTACATATTTCTTTACAAATGTAGAGTATCGTCTGGGGAAGTACGATGAAATAAACGATTCGACAGATATTTTCAGACCAATAATTGGCATTTTATATTCTACCCAGTACCAACGTCACAAACAAGAATTTATTGAAGAAGAACAAGATAGTATTTTCTTCGACAATGATTATTTTGCCGATTCTTATATAAAAGACTCTATCCGGTTTCATAAATTAAGTAATACTTTTCAATTAAAACAGTACGAAAATACCAAACGCAAAGCGAGTTTTGGGAAAAGGGCTTTTTTAGGACATGAATTTGTAAGTGCTTCAACACCTGGAATTAATGAAGAAATTTCGAATAGACAGATTATTCAGTATTCAAATCTTTTTGCCGGTGGTGGAATATTTAGACAAACTGGTAAATTCTGGAGATGGAATTTTGATGGTAAAATTTATCTGATAGGAAGAAATGCCGGGCAAACGGAATTAAATGGCGAAATCGCAAAACCATTCAGGTTTTTCGGCGATTCATTGGCAAGTTTAATATTTAATGGATCTATCGAAAACCGGGTAGCAGACCCATTTCAAGAAAAGTTTTATTCTAACCATGTGAATTGGGAAAATAATTTTAAAACAGAACAACGCATGCTTGCCGGAGGAAAGTTTGTTTCAGTAAAACGTAAACTTGAGATAGGTGCTAAATATGCTCTGTTAAACAATTATGTTTATAACGATACCTTGGGAATACCAAGCCAAACAAATAAGGAACTGATTGTACTTTCTGCATATTTTGATAAAGATTTCAACTATAGAAATTTGCATTTCAGAACACGGGTACTTTGGCAAAAAGTATCAAATGAAGAATTGCTTCATTTGCCTGATTTATCGGCTTTTGTTTCGGCATATTACAAGTTTGTAGTTTCTAAAGTTTTATACACCCAGATTGGTGTCGATACACGTTATAACACAGCCTATTATGCAGATGCATACGCTCCGTCAACCGGTCTGTTTTATCTTCAAAATGAAAAAGAATACGGTAATTTTCCCTATATTGACGTTTATGCAAGTATTCGCTTAAAACGCACTCGCTTATTTTTTAAAATGATGAATATTGGATCGGAGTTTTTTAACGGAGAATACATTACAACACCAAATTATCCGATGAATCGTTCGACTTTTAGACTTGGGGTTTCTTGGGCATTTTATGATTAATGAAATTTAATTTGAGAAATAAAAATTATACACTTGGAATAATATTGTTATTTGTTGTGACAATTTTTATTGTTGCTTGCAGTGGGTCAGGAAAAAAAGAGAAAGCTCAGGATTTAATTCAGCAAAATGATTTGCAACGCATTAAAAATTCCGGAATTTTAAAGGCTGTTATTGATTATAATTCAACCAATTATTTTGTGTATCGAGGGAAACCGATGGGTTTTAAATACGATCTTCTTCACGAGTTGGCAGATGAATTGGGCGTTGAACTAGAGATAGTTGTTAGCAATAATTTAAGTGAAACCTTTGACGGACTGACAAATAACCGTTTTGATGTGGTGGCAAAAAGTTTAACGGTTACTAAAGAACGGAGTGAACGGATAGACTTTATAGTGCCAATTTTTCAAACTAAGCAGGTTCTGGTACAACGCGAAAAATCTAATTCGGAGAATGATTCTTCATACATAAATTCTACACTTGAATTAGCTAATAAACAAGTACATGTGCAAAAAAACACTTCTTACTTTTTTCGATTGCAACACTTATCGGAAGAAATAGGCAGCAATATTGAAATTATTGAAGATACCATTTTTGGAGTAGAACAATTAGTGGAAAAAGTTGCGAGGGGAGAAATAGATTATACCGTTTGCGACCAAAATGTGGCTAAATTAAATAAAATCTACTATCCAAATTTAGATGTTACTTTAGCGGTAAGTTTTAATCAGAATATTGCGTGGGCAGTTCGGAAAGGTTCAACAGAATGGAAAGCCTACTTGGATAACTGGATAAGCACATTTAAAAAAACCAGGAAATACAATATTTTATATCATAAATATTTTGAAAGCAAGCGTACGGTTGATCGTATGGAAAGTGACTTTCATAGTATTACCGGTGGGAAAATATCGAAATACGACAAAATGGTTAGAATGTGTGCAAGCGAACATAACTGGGATTGGCGACTGATTTCATCCATAATTTATCATGAATCGAGATTTAAAGCTGATGCAGGTTCATGGGCGGGGGCTTACGGTTTAATGCAACTTATGGAACCTACCGCTAAAAGATTAGGTGTAGAAAATTATAAAAAACCCCGGCAAAATGTAAAAGCCGGAATATTATTCTTGAATTGGTTGGATAATCAATTTCAGAAATCGATACCGGATTCAACCGAGCGAGTAAAATTTGTTTTGGCATCGTACAATATTGGAATGGGGCATGTGCAAGATGCCCAGCGTTTGGCTGAAAAGTATGGCAAAAATGAATTGATTTGGGACGATAATGTAGATTTTTTTCTTCTTAATAAATCGTCAGAAAAATATTACAACGATCCGGTTGCCCGCTACGGATATTGTAGAGGAGAGGAAGCTTACAATTATGTTTCGAAAGTTTTGGGTAACTATAACCACTATTTAAATGTTATTCCTGAATAGTAAAATATTCATTTAAAACATCTGAAAATTCTGATAGTATCATTGCCGTTGCACCCCAAATAATTTCTCCTTCAAATTTTATGCAAGGAACACTTAATTTTCCTGAAATTGTATTCAGTTCAACTTGGTTAAAAGGAGGTTTTATGTTTGAAACAGGGAAAAGAATTGTTTTTTTTACTTCGTTGAAATTCAGATTGAACCGGGGTTTGTTTTTTAACCAAGCAACAAATGGATGAATTTGAAACCGACTAACTTCAACATAAACTTCAGACAAGGAACCCAGAATTTCAATTTGCTCCGATTGTATTCCAATCTCCTCGAAAGTTTCACGCAAAGCAGTTTCAACGGCAGTTTCACCTTTTTCAATTCTTCCACCGGGTAAGGCAATTTGACCGGCATGGTGTTTCATATGTGCAGGGCGTTTTATTAAACAAGCCATTAAATTCTTATTTTCAATAAAAAGTAAAAGCAGAACGCTACTAAATTTTAGTCTTTTTGTATCTCCGGGTGGAGCTTTTAAAACCCGATTTGGAGGAAGCATTTTATTGTGAGAAACTGAACCAGGTAATTTTCCTGACAAAGCTTTTTTTATATTTTCAGCACAAATTAACATGCTGTAAAATTAAAAAAAATACTTGTTGGAGTGCTCATTTTTGCCTCATAGTTTTTAAAACAAAAATGCCATCCGCATTAAAATATTTTAACGGATGGCACTTATAAATTTTAATAAACGAGTAGTATTTATATATTTAACCCAATTCCAAAAAACACAGTTCGACCGGCAGTCCCGGTGTTGTAACCGCCAGAAGGATCGATGTAATTGAAAATGTTATTAACTCCAAGTCGTACAAAATAGTCCGATTTAAAAGTATGGGTAGTTGTTATTTTCCACGATGAAAAACTTTCGAGTTCAATAGTCTGAATTTGATGGGTTCTTTCATCCATTAGATTAATAGATTTAGCTCCGTATAAATTGCTTTGCAGGTTGGCATTAAAACCATAATTATTCCATTTCTGCTTATAGTCGAGGTTAAATTTTCCGGTGAAATTGCGAACATTATCGAACTCGGTATTTTCTACCTGATTGTATTTCTTTGAAAAAGTGACCGCGCCATTGAAAAACAGGTTTTTGGTGATTTTTGTTTTCAGTAAAACATCAACTCCTTCTAATAAAATATGATCGTAATTCCGGTAGGCATATTCAATAATCCCGCCAGGTTGTACAGTATATTCATCGAGGTTTTCCGAAATCATATTTGTGATATCGTTCCGATAAACCGAAACAGAAAACGAAACGCCGTGTCGTGTATATTCTGTAGAAAGCGATGCATATTTAGAAGTTTCGGGCTCTAATCCTTCAAAACCAACCAAATACATTGGAGGCCCGGGTGCAGGAATTTTAAACGACATGTATTTCTCTTTCAGAGTAGGTGTTTTATATCCCATGCTATAATTTCCCCGAAAATTAAAATGCCAGATTTTATACATTGCAGACATTTGTGGAGTGAAATGCCATCCGTATTCCGAATTATTATTTGCTCTAATTCCTCCAATAATATCTACATTTTTCCCCAATTGAATATCTTCCTGTGCAAACAGAATAAAGTCGGTGTTGGTTTTGTCGTCTATATCGTTTCGCGAAGCGGTCAGGTTTTCAGAATTGTACTCAGAACCAATTGTAAATGTGCTCCAATCGACAAAATTAAAACTCCCCATCAAGCGTGCAGTATTATTTAAATTGTCATACACGCTATTTAATTCGTCGGGTGTTACTTTGTCCAGAATTTCGTAATTATCCGAGTTCCAGCTAAGCGTTACATTATTTTTAGTATTTAAAAAATAAGTTCCTTTTGCGCCATAAGTAAAGTTTTTATTCCTGCGATCGTATAAATCGGCCGAGGTATTTTCTCTGTTTTTATTCATAAATGAAGCGTTTGCTTCGAATAAAAGATTTTCTGTTGGCGAGTATTTTAGATGTTCGTTTACAACAATTGCATCTTCTTTTTCCTGAGTTCGGTATGAGTTTCCTTCTAATAAATCATATCCATCGGTTTTGTCATAAACCACAGAGATCTGACTGGTAACTTTTCCTAACTTAGATCCTGCGCTTAATTGATAATTCTGAGTATTATAATTTGAAAACCGCGTAGCTGCCGCCAATCCGAATTTTTTAGTAGGATTTTTTGTGATAATATTTACAACTCCTCCCAAAGCATTAGATCCATACAAAGTAGAACTAGCTCCTTTAACAACTTCAATTCGCTGAATATCGGCCATATTAATCCGGCTATAATCAATGTCTCCATAAGTGTCTCCACTTAATCTTTCGCCATCAACTAAAAAGAGCATGTATTGCGGATCTATTCCTTGCAACGAAATAGATTTTCCTTGTGCCTGGCTGCTAAATTCAATCCCGGGAACAACAAATTCCAGAGCTTCAATAATGTTTGTTGCATCTTTATTTTGAATTTCCTGAATACTAATAGAATGTGTGAGTACCGGTGTATTCATTAAACTTTTTTCGGTACGGGTACCGGTAACTACTACCGCATTTAAATCGATTGCGGTTTCAATTAAATCGAAATTTAATGTTATGTTTTTACCGCTTAATACAATTTGTTTTTCAACAGTTCCGTAACCAAAAAAGCTAACACGAATTGTGTATTCGCCGTTTTTTAAATTTTTAATGGTGTAGTTTCCTTCAGCATCCGAAGCTGTTCCATTAGTTGTGTTTTTTACTATGATATTTGCACCGGTTAAAATTTCATTGTTTTCGCTTTGAATTTTTCCGGTAATATAACTTTGTGACAAGGCAGTTTGAGCGCTTAAAAGTAGAGCCAACCCAATGGTTAAGACATACAAAAATCGTAACATTTTTCTGAATTATTTTAGTTATTATTCCAATTGTTTAATTGTAGTTTCTGATCTTCTGAAACATAAAAATTTAGAAATCCATATCTATTTTATAGATAGATTTCAGCTTGAATTATTTTTCAAATTCAATTAGTACAAAAAATAATTGGAAGTGGGAGGGGCTTTATTTCCTGAATTATTGTGATAAAACGATTTCCATTTTACCCGAAAATTAAAGTGTGGTAATTTTATGACATCGAAGTCTAATACCTCAATATTATTGTTTTGCGTTTCGTCATAAAAATTGTGGTCGCAGTGAAAAGTGTTTGAATTGAAAAAGGAGTTTTCCGCTTGGTTTTGATAAATGCTAAAACCTCCGGTATTTTGTTGGAAATCGATTTCTTTATTACCCGATAAAATAAGAATAAACGGCAAACATACCGTAAGTATCAGGGTTATTAATTGACCGGATGCACCAACAAAAAACATAGTTTTACTTTTGAGCGGGTAAAGTTAATTTTTTTCTTGATTCGAAAATGAAAAATATTGTTGACATTAATCAAACCCAATGGTTTTATCGGGCGAAATTTTACTCACAAGATAACTTGGAATTACCAACATAACAGTTGTAATTACTATGCTTCCAAGGTTTATTAGTAGCAAATGAATAATTGAAAAGTTTACCGGAACCATATCAACATAATAAGTTGTTGGATTTAATTTAATAACATGAAATACTTTTTGAATCATAATTATTGCAATACCAATAATATTTCCCCAAAGCATTCCTCTACCGGTTAAGAAAACAGCCAGATATAAAAATATTTTTCTGACACTCCAGTTGGGACTTCCCATAGCTTTCAAAACACCAATCATGTTACTGCGTTCCAGTATTAAAACTAATAAACCAGAAATCATGTTAAATCCTGCAACCATTATCATTAAAACAAGTATTACCCAAACATTCATATCGAGAATGGAAAGCCAATCGAAAATTTGCGGATAGAGTCGAATAATACTTTCAGTGCGGAGAATTTCGTTATTGTCGTCTCGGTATTCAATTACAGCGTTTCGAACTTGTTGTTCAAGCTCTTCTATTTTATTGAAATCATTTACTTCAATTTCAAACCCACTAATTTCATCAGCATCCCAACCGTTTAATCGTCTAATTTGTTTAATGTCTCCAACAACAAAAAGTTTGTCGAATTCTTCGAGTCCGGTACGATAAATACCGCAAATTTTCAGCTGCAATAATCGGGGAGTTATATCATTTTCGTTAACAAAATAAAATACAGCAAGATCGTTTAAGCTCAATTTCAATAATTTCGAAACCTGTTCCGAGAGTATAATTTCATTTACTCTTATCGAATCATTCAGTTGTGGTATTCGTCCTTCTATTAAATTGCTTTGAAAGAAATTCCAGTTATAGTTTTTGCTAACTCCTTTTAATACAATTCCTTGAATGTACTCTTCGGTTTTTATCATTCCCGGCTTGGTGGCATAAATTTGTATTTGTTTTATGCCTTCAATATTTTCGAGTTTCTTTAAAAAGGGTTGATTTTGCGAAATAGGAGATAATTCGTACGAATTTCTTGAATCGAAGTTTACAACTTGCAAGTGAGATCCAAAGCCAATAACTTTATTCCGAACCTCTTTTTTAAACCCGGTTACAACAGCTACCGAAATAAGCATAACCGACAGACCGAGTGCAATTCCAAAGAGTGCAATTTTTATTATTCTTCTCGATAAAAAGTGTTTGTTCGATCTGTCGAAAAACAATCTGCGTGAAATAAAAAATTCGGTATTCATTGAATAAAAATCTCAAATTATAATCACCAAATTACAAATAAATTCCAAAGGTTGAAATTTCAATACTCAAAGTAGTTTTGATAATTGTTTTTTGTTATTTGGTGCTTTCCAAAATAACATCTTTTCGTTGATTAATAAACGGGAGAGCCAGCATAGAAATTAATCCAATTACAATAATCATTACGGTCATTGATCCGTGCGCTACGAACGCGAAAATAATGCCGTTTTCGATTGCAACACCGTAAAGAGACAACGCTTCGATAGCCATAAAATGCCAGGCGCCGATACCACCCTGAACGGGAGCAACCATTCCGAAACTAGCCAGTACAAAAGTTGTAAGTCCGGCAATTGGGTTTAATTCGCTGGTAAAATCGAAAGCAAAAAATATGGAGTAAAGCATAATGTAATACAACAACCAAATAAATATGGAGTGAAAATAAAACAAGCCTTTCCTTTTTATTGAACCAATAGAAATAAAACCTTCCTTGAAATTATTCAGGATTTCAATAATTTTCTTAAAAATAGCGGTGTGTTTTAAAGTTTTTCTAAAAACGAAAAATAGAACAAAAAGAATAACAACACCAACAATTAAATAGGGCGATGTAATTACTGCCAGCAGTTTATCTTGGATTTCCGGATTTTGTTTTATGAAATTTAACATTTTTCCGAATTGAGAGAAAAACACAACACCCAACAAAATAAGTAGCGAAATCATATCAACCAGTCGTTCTGCAACCACAGTTCCAATTAGCTTTGTAAACGATATTTTTTCGTATTTTGCTAAAACACCACACCTCGAAATTTCTCCCATTCGAGGGAACGCCATATTCATTAAATAACCAACCATTACTGCCAGAAAAGTATTAATGAAGCGCGGTTTATGTCCAATGGGTTCAATCATTAATCCCCAACGAAAGGTTCTGCTAATATGACTCAAAAGCCCAACAACAAGTGAAACAACTATCCAAAAATATTTTACCTCATTTTTTAGTACAGACTTTATTCTTTCTATATCCTGGTCTTTGTAAATAAGCCAAAATATAAATGCACCTAAGGCAAAAAATGCAAAAAATTTTAGAGCTTTTAAGGCAATTTTTTTCATCTAATTTTATAATTGTATTTCGAAGGAATATGATGAAACACCCAAATTATTTATCCTCTTTTTTTGTTAAACAGAAATAATTGCTTGTTTCAAGTTTCCTAAAATTAAAGGCTGTATATTTGCCTCGAAAATAATATCCCTGAATTTTATTTATTTCGGGATGCGAAATTAAAAGTTGTTCTACAGCGATTTTGGCAAACAAAAATATAAATTTTGTTTGGTAATTTATATAAAAAGAAAATTTGAAGCTGTTTTAAGTTTTTTTCATAGAAAATGAAGTGATAAACGAAACAGCTTTTTAGTGTAATGGTAATGAAAGAGGCAGAATGTGATGAGTTTTATAAAAGCCAAAAAATATCTTGGTCAACATTTTTTAATAGATCAGAATATTGCAAAAAAAATCGTTGATAGTCTAAGTAACGAAGTACCCTGCGTCTTGGAAATTGGGCCCGGAACAGGAGTATTAACTCAATATTTAATTAATCGACCCGAAATAAATCTTCACGTAATTGAAATTGATAATGAATCGGTTTCATATCTTCAGGAAAATTATCCGCAATTAAAAAATATCTGGTCAGAAGATTTTTTGAAGTTTAATAAGTTGAACGAATTGGATTCAAATTTTAGTATTATTGGAAATTTTCCATACAATATTTCATCACAAATATTTTTTAAGGTGCTTGAAATGCGAGATCAAGTATCCGAGCTTGTGGGCATGATTCAGAAAGAAGTGGCAGAACGAATTGCCGGCGGACATGGAAAAAAAACATACGGTATTTTAAGCGTTTTACTTCAAACTTATTATAATATTGAATATTTATTTACGGTTTCGGAGCACGTTTTTGACCCACCGCCAAAAGTGAAATCGGCTGTTATTAGACTGCGGAGAAATGATCGTTTAAATTTACCTTGCGATGAAAAGTTTTTTGTAAAAGTTGTAAAAGCAGCTTTTCATCTTCGTAGGAAAATGCTTCGAAATTCGTTAAAAAGTATTTGTGAAAACTTGCCGGCCGAATATGCCGAGAAAAGGCCAGAACAGCTTTCTGTTGAGGACTTTATTAAGTTAGCCAGCGCAATTGAAAACTTAGAAAAAAAGTAGATCATGGCATTTGAAATAATAAAAGAAAATATTGAGCTTTTAAAAAGCCTCGTGGAAAACGAAAATAGCAAAGAGGTTTCAAAAATTATGGAGGATCTTCACGCGGCAGATATTGCCGAGTTGATGGATGATTTATCTGTAGAGGAAGCAAAATTTATTTATTTATTACTTGATGGTGAAAAAGCATCGGATGTTTTGGTTGAAATCCCGGATAACGACCGGAGAAGGTTTTTAAAAGTTTTACCACCAGAATTTATTGCCACCAAATTTATCGAACACATGGACTCGGACGATGCAGCCGATGTTGTGGCCGATTTAACAGAAGGAGTTCAAAAGGAGGTTTTAAATGAAATTGAGGATGTGGAACAAGCCGGCGATATTGTGGATCTCCTTGAATACGGAGAAGACACGGCCGGTGGTATAATGGCAAAAGAGTTGGTTTCGGTAAACGAAAACTGGACGGTTGCTACCTGCCTTAAAGAAATAAGCAAGCAAGCAGAGGAAGTAGATGAAATATATTATATATATGTTGTTGACGATTCAGGGAAACTAAAAGGAGTGCTTTCGCTGAAAAAACTAATTCTTACAAATACCAATACTAAAATTTCTAATGTTTACAACGGCGATGTTAAATTGGTGAATACAGATATTCGCCAAGAAGAAGTTGCTGAAATAATGGATAAATACGATTTGGTTGCTATTCCGGTTGTAGATGATATTGGGAGACTAAAGGGACGGATTACTTTCGATGATGTAATTGACTTTGTGCGCGAAGAAGCCGAGAAAGATTACCAAATGATTTCGGGTATTACAGGCGATGTTGAACCTAGCGATAAAGTTTGGGAAATTTTGAGAGCTAGGTTTCCCTGGTTGTTAATTGGATTATTGGGAGGAATTTTAGGTGCGGTTGTTTTAAATTCCCATGAACAATCGTTAAAAGATTATACTGAATTGGCATTTTTTATTCCTTTAATTGCTGCGATGGCTGGTAATGTAGGAGTTCAGTCTTCATCTATTGTTGTGCAAAGTATCGCAAGTGGTGTAAAATATTTAGACACAACTTCTCGAAAATTATTTAAAGAAGTTTCGGTAGCCTTGTTAACAGCTTCCATATTTGCTGTGCTGATTTTTTTGTACAATCGTTTCTCTCAGGGAAATATAAATTTAACTTACACTGTTTCGTTGTCGCTGTTTATTGTAATACTTTTTGCTTCTTTATTCGGAACGCTTATACCAATGATTTTAAATCGGTTTAAAATTGATCCTGCACTGGCTACCGGACCATTTATTACTACGATGAATGATATTTTGGGGCTATTAATTTACCTTTTAATCGGCAAAATGTTTTTTGGCTTGTTGTAAATTGTATAAATCAAACCGAATTTATCGCTTCTACCGGGTCTAATTTTGCTGCTGATCGTGCAGGCATTAATCCAGCAACAAAACCAATAACACTCGAAATCATTAATCCAGTAATAATATTTCCGGCTGTTAACACAATGGTAAATTCACTTGCATACGAAACAATTAATGTTCCAATAAAAATTAAAAACAACCCAAGTATTCCACCTATTACAGATAGTACAATTGCTTCGAAAATAAACTGAAGTAGAATAAAATATTTTTTTGCACCCAACGATTTCTGAATGCCAATAATTTTTGTTCGCTCTTTTACCGAAACAAACATAATGTTGGCAATTCCAAAACCTCCTACAATTATCGAAAAACCACCAATTATCCATCCGGCGACATTAAAAGCTTCAAAAAACAGGTCGAACTGACTTGCCACAATACTAACTTCGTTTAATGCAAAATCGTTATCTTCAAGTGGCTTTAACCTGCGCAAAGTGCGCATAATTCCTTCTAATTCGGCTTTGAATTTATCCGAATCGATATTTGGTTTTGCTTTCACACAAATGGTTTGGCCTCGGTCTCGGTTTTTTACATCAATCATATAAAACGACTTCACCGCTGAAATATGAATGTTTTTATCCATTGAATTTCCAAAAGCATCTTGCCCTTTTTTTTCATAAACTCCAATTACTAATAATTTGTAACCTTGAATTTTCATGGATCTACCAACCGGATTCATTCCGGAAAATAGTTTCTCAGCAATCTCGGCTCCGATAACCGTAACCGGAGCGCCAGAGCGCATTTCGCCTTCCGTAAAGTACCTTCCTTTTTCAATTTTTAAATTCCAAACATCAAGCAATCCGTGCGAAGTTGCCATAATTGTAACATTGTTCATGTTGTCGCTTCCAGATTGTGCCGTACGTGAGAATCCAAAAAGGAAAGCTGTGTTTTCAACGGAATTACCTCTTCGCAATATTTCATCGGCTTCCTGCAATTCCGGAACAGGTCGATTTATGTATCTCCACCACGGAAATTCGGTTTCACCCTCGGGAGGTGTCCAAGGCCATTTTTGAATATATACCATATTACTCCCTAAACCATTCAAGCTTTCTCGAATATTTGATTCTAACGAATCGATAACCGTAAAGACTGAAATAATTGCAAAAATTCCAATGGTTATGCCAAGTAACGAAAGGAAAGTTCGCAATCTGTTTGCTCTAAGTGAATTAATAGCCGAAGCAAAACTTTCGAAAATGAGCCTAATTAATAGCATTATTTTGAACTAAAATTTAAGTAAAAATAGTTTTTGTTTTTGTTCAAGCCGAACAATAATCACTAAACTTTTAATTTATTGTATTAGTGCTAATAAATCGTAATGATTACAATCTCTTTTTTATATCAACCTTTAATAACTATATTTTTATGAAGTTTTTTTGAAACCTTATATTTTTTTAAAAAATCTACATCGTTTTTTTTATCTTTGCATTCGGAATTGAAAAATGGAATAAATGGCTGATAATAAAAAAATTAAGACTGCTCTTGTTTCAGTCTTTCATAAAGAAAATCTCGATAAGTTGGTTCATAAACTTAACGATTTGAATGTTAAAATTTTAAGTACTGGTGGCACAAAAAATTTCATCGAATCGTTGGGTGTTGAGGTTACATCGGTTGAAAGTTTAACCGGATACCCATCCATTTTGGGTGGTCGTGTAAAAACCTTGCATCCAAAAATTTTTGGTGGAATTTTGTCTCGTCGCGAAAACCAGGGAGATGTGAGCCAGTTAACCGAATATGAAATACCTGAAATAGATTTGGTTATTGTTGATTTATATCCGTTTGAAGATACTGTAGCTTCGGATGCCAGTGAACAAGATATTATCGAAAAAATAGATATAGGCGGAATTTCTCTGATTCGCGCTGCAGCCAAAAATTTTAAAGATGTTGTAATTGTTCCGTCTCAAAATGAATATACTCCACTCCTGAATTTGTTGGAAGAAAAAAATGGAGAGACATCGATATCCGATAGAAAGTGGTATGCAGGGAAAGCCTTTTCCGTTTCTTCTCATTACGATGCTGCAATTTTTGGTTATTTTAATGATGAATCGGATACAACAGAAGAGCGAATCAGTTTAAATGATGGCCATGTATTACGTTATGGCGAAAATCCACACCAGAAAGCAAGGGTTTACAAATTCAAAAATTCACCTGGAAAAGTTTCTTTGGCCAACGCACAAGTTTTGCAAGGCAAGGCTCTTTCGTACAACAATATGCTCGATGCCGACGCAGCCTGGAAATCGGCCAGCGATGCCTACCATTCAGTACAACATATTAAGGGGAAAGTTGCCGTGTCGGTTATTAAACATTTAAATCCATGCGGATTGGCAGTAAGCGGAAACATTTTGCAATCGCTTGAAATGGCCTGGGAAGGCGATCCGATAAGTGCTTTTGGAAGTATCATTTGTTTCACCGACACCGTTACAAAAGATATTGCAGAGTGGTTTGGTAAAAAGTTTATTGAAATTTTAATTGCTCCTTCTTTTTCCGAAGAAGCTTTGGAAGTTTTGAGCAAAAAGAAAAACTTGAGATTACTTGTAATACCGGTTAAAAACGAAATTACCAAAGAAAAATTATATCGCTCTGTAAGCGGTGGAATGTTGGTGCAGGACGAAGATGAAGGAATGGATACCAAATTAGAAACAGTTACAAAAAAAGAGTTCGATTCAAGCAAAACTAATTTGGCGAAGTTTGGAATTACTGCTTGCAAACATTTAAAAAGTAATGCAATAGCAATAGTTACCGAAGGAGAAAAAGAGGCATTTTGGTTAACTGGCGCAGGTATGGGACAACCCAATCGTTTAGATAGTTTGAGCCATTTAACAATGCCACGTTTTGAAATGAAAGAGAACTTAGACATTGAAAAATCGGTACTTATTTCCGATGCGTTTTTCCCATTCCGCGACAGTATTGAAGCTGCCAATAAATACGATGTAAAATACATTGTTGAACCAGGAGGAAGCATCCGTGATGAAGAGGTTATTGAAGCTTGTAATGAATTTGGAATTGCAATGGCATTTACCGGAAGAAGGCACTTCAAACATTAATATTTTTTAGGACGCAATAAAAACAGATAAACAGTAAATTTAAATGGGATTATTTTCATTTTTAACGCAAGAGATTGCAATGGACCTGGGAACAGCCAACACAATTATTATTTATGGTGATAAAATTGTAGTTGACGAACCATCCATAGTTGCCATCGATTTAAAAACCGAAAAAATGGTGGCAATTGGCGAAAAAGCCAAGCAAATGCAGGGGAAAACGCATGCAAATCTGAAAACAATCAGACCATTGCGTGATGGAGTTATAGCTGATTTTAATGCGGCAGAACAAATGATTCGTGGATTAATTAAAATGATTAATCCAAAACCAAGAATGTTTTCTCCGGCATTGAAAATAGTAATAGCCATTCCATCGGGTAGCACCGAAGTTGAAATTCGAGCTGTTCGTGACTCATCTGAACATGCAGGTGGTAGAGAAGTTTATATGATTTATGAACCCATGGCTGCTGCAATAGGAATTGGACTCGATGTTGAAGCACCGGAAGGAAATATGGTGGTTGATATTGGAGGTGGTACTACTGAGATTGCTGTTATTTCGCTGGGTGGAATTGTAACTAATAAATCGATAAGAATTGCGGGCGACGATTTAACCGCAGATATTATGGAATATATGCGTCACCAGCATAATATTAAAATTGGTGAACGCACTGCCGAAGAAATAAAAATTCATGTAGGTTCCGCTTTGTCGCAACTGAAAGATCCACCTCCTGATTATGTGGTTCAGGGACCTAACCAAATGACCGCTTTGCCCATTGAAGTTCCGGTTTCGTATCAGGAAGTTGCACACTGTTTAGAGAAATCTATTTCGAAAATTGAAACTGCTGTGTTGAGTGCTTTAGAACAAACTCCACCAGAATTATATGCAGATATTGTTGTTAAAGGAATTTGGCTTGCCGGTGGTGGTGCAATGCTAAAAGGGCTCGACAAAAGGTTAACAGACAAAATTGGAATTTCGTTTCATATTGCTGAAGATCCTTTGCGAGCAGTTGTTCGTGGTGCTGGAGTTGCTTTAAAAAATGTCGATAATTTTACTTTCTTGATCAGATAATGGTCGGGTTTTTCTTTTAACAATGAGGAGTCTCTTCAGGTATTTATTTAAGAATCACGCTTTTCTTCTTTTTCTTTCATTAGAGGTAATATCCTTGGTGTTTGTATTTAATTACAATAAGTACCAGAAAGTTCAATACTTGAATTCTTCTAATCGCATTGCTGCTTCGGTTTATAATTCTTTTAATTCAGTAATTCAATATTTTGATTTGGCAAAAGTGAATCGAAGTTTGGCGGAAGAAAATGCAAAACTTAAATCTAATTTTCAGGCATCTCCTAACGATGAGATAAAAACAGATTCTACCTATCGATATATTTCTGCACGTGTTATTAATAATTCAGTAAATAAAAAGAATAACTATTTAACATTAAATAAAGGTCGGAAGCACGGGGTTTTTCCTGATATGGGAATTGTCTCACCTCATGGAATTGTTGGAGTTGTTGCCAGAGTCTCTGAGTCGTATTCATTTGGTTTTTCGATTTTGAATGCCAGGTGGGGCGCTTCTGCCAAGTTGAAAAAGAGTGGATTTTATGGACCATTAGAATGGTCCGGAGACAATTATCGCTTGGTCAAGTTAGTGGAAATTCCTTTTCATGTTGAAATGAATGTGGGAGATACAATTGTTACGAGTGGGTATTCATCTGTTTTTCCGGAGGGAATTCTGGTTGGTACGATCCAATCTTTTTCGAAGCCAGAAGGTGAAAGTTTTTATGACATTAATGTTAAACTTGCTACCGATTTTAAATCCATAAGATTTGTAGATGTGGTTGATATTTTGGACAAGGAGCAAATAAAGGAATTAGAAAATAAACTATTAAGTGGGACGGCAAATAACTAAATACGCATTTATGTTTATTGGCCTGATTTTAATTCAGGTTTTAATACTGAATCAGGTACAATTCAGTGGATTCGTAAATCCATACATATACATTTTATTTGTTTTACTGCTCCCATTAAGTTCTCCACGGTATCTTGTGCTTTTGTTGGCTTTTTTGCTTGGTTTTACGGTAGATATCTTTTCAAATAGTTTGGGGATACATTCTTTTGCAACCGTTTTTGTGGCTTATGTTCGTCCATTCGCTGTTCGCTTAATTTCTAATCGCGAAGAAGACAGAAATGACTACCCGGGATTATTGCAAAATAATTGGCGTTGGTTTTTAAGTTATGTTTTAATTATGGTTGTAATTCACCATACAGTTCTTTTTTATCTAGAGGTTTTTACTTTTTCAAATTTTTTCGAAACACTTTTTCGTGTTTTTCTAAGCACAATTTTTTCGATATTTGTAATAGTTTTAAGTCAGTTTATTATTTTCAGAGATTAAATCTTTCAAGGGTGAATGTTTATTCGAAACGTAAATTTGTTATAATTGCGGTATTTGTAGTTATTGGGCTGATATTTATTGTCAGTTTATTTCGACTTCAGGTACTCGACTCGGCATATAAACAATATGCCACAAATAACGTATTACGCGAAGAGGTTCAATTTGCAGCAAGAGGATTAATTTACGACAGAAAAGGGAAATTACTTGTATATAATAAAACAGCTTACGATTTAAAAATTACACCTCAGGATGTTGGCCAGTTCGACACTTTATTATTTTGTAGCTTATTAGAAATTTCTAAAGAGGATTTGGAGGTCGGCATTCAAAAAGCAAAAAAATATTCATGGTACAAACCTTCAACTTTGGTCAAACAAATTTCGCCTGAAAGTTTTGCTGTTTTGAAAGAACAGTTGTATAAATTCGAAGGATTTCATACCCAATCAAGAACATTACGAGAATATTCAAGTAGCGCAGCAGCTCATGCTTTAGGCTATGTTGGAGAAGTTGGTTCCAGAGATATTGAAAGAGACAATTACTATAAATCAGGCGATTACATTGGAATAAGTGGAATTGAAAAAACGTACGAAAAACAACTAAGAGGAGTAAAAGGAACTAAAAAGAATTTGGTTGATGTTCATAATCGGGTACAGGGAAGTTACAGAAATGGACAGGAAGACATTCCTGCACAAGTTGGTAAAAATATTACTTCAACCTTAGATTTAGATTTGCAGTTGTATGCCGAACAATTGTTTCAAAATAAGCGTGGCAGCGTTGTGGCAATAGAACCGTTAACAGGGGAAGTTTTGGCTATGGTTAGCGCTCCGGCTTACAATCCCACACTTTTAGTTGGCAGAGTTCGTGGCAACAATTATTCGAAATTAGTTTCCGATTCGTTAATGCCTCTTTTCAATAGGTCTCTTCAGGCAAAGTATCCACCCGGTTCAACTTTTAAAGTAATTAATACTTTAATTGGCTTGCAAGAACAATCAATAAATTTAAATACCCGTTTTGCTTGTTTTGGAAAAGGGACTACCCCAATCAGGTGCACTCACGATCATGGCTCCCCTGTTGGCGTAGTTGAGGCTATTAGAGAATCGTGCAATCCTTTTCTTTGGAATACATTTCGTTCAATTTTATATAAATACGAATCGTCAGCCGAAGGGTTTAATGCTTGGCGAAGCTATGTTGAAAGCTTTGGGATTGGCAAAAACTTAAGTAGTGATTTTCCAAATGGTTTAAAAGGCGACTTGCCAAGCGAATCGGATTATAATAAAATATATGGGGAAGGTCATTGGAATGCTTTAACTGTGCGTTCTTTGGCAATCGGTCAGGGAGAGTTGGGGGTAACGCCATTGCAAATGGCGAATTATGCTGCAATAATTGCAAATCGTGGATTTTATTATGAACCACATATTATTAAGGAAGTAAAAAACGATACCATTTCCAGTAGTTTTGAAACAAAAAATATTGTCCCAATAAATAAAGTTCATTTCGAACCAATAATTGAGGGAATGTTACAATCGGTTGCATTAAATTTGGCTGTGCTCGTAAAAATTCCAGAAATTGAAATGTGTGGTAAAACAGGTACGGTTGAAAACAATCAAGGTTCCGACCATTCTGTTTTTATGGCTTTTGCACCTAAAGAAAATCCGAAAATTGCCTTATTTGTTTATGTTGAAAATGGAGTTTGGGGTTCGCGATATGCTGCACCCATGGCAAGTTTAATGGTTGAGAAATATTTAACAGGCTCAATTGCGACTAAGCGAAAGTGGATTGAAAAGAGAATGTTAGATGCTAATTTGTTAAATCCGAATCAACCAAAATAGCATGGCAAAACGTAACAACATATGGGCTAATATCGATTGGGTTTTGATCCTGATTTTTCTGTTGTTGGTTTTTATGGGATGGCTAAATATTTACGCTGCAGTTTACAACGAAGAGTTTCAAAGTATTTTTGATACATCGCAACGTTATGGGAAACAACTAATTTGGATTGGTGCAGCCTTGGTAATTGGATTTATCATTTTGTTGACAGATACTAACTTCTTTGTTTTCTTTTCATACATATTTTACGGATTTCTAATTTTGCTTTTGTTTTTGGTGCTTTTTTTTGGAAGAGAAATTAACGGAGCAAAATCATGGTTTATCATTGGGGGTTTCGGATTTCAACCATCTGAATTTATGAAATTCGCCACTGGATTGGTGCTGGCAAGATACATGAGTACATTTGGTTTTAAGATTCATAAAATAAAATCGTTGGCAGTAATTTCGGCAATAATATTTGCACCAATTGTTCTTATTCTTCTTCAAAACGATACGGGCTCTGCTTTGGTTTATTTCTCTTTTGTTTTGGTTTTATATAGGGAAGGATTATCGGGCATTGTTCTGTTTTTTGGATTTTTAATAGCGGTACTTTTTGTTCTGGCATTAATTGTCTCAAACCTAACTTTGGGACTTATTTTGTTAGCTGCGGTTTTGTTAGTTTATTTAATTTTTAGTACGAAACAGCATCGGGTTACACGAGTTTTTTTAATATATGCAATCAGTCTTGGTCTTTTTTTTATTTTGAATTTTATTCTGAATGATAAATTTGAGGTGTCAGTCGTAATTGCAGCCAGTTCGATTTTAGGTTCATTGGTTGTAATGTATTTAAGC
>Ga0307988_1000807_pt1 | contig 19958 bp, 9 predicted proteins | sample EllFjometagen183_FD_203166 | JGI IMG/M metagenome (GOLD analysis project Ga0307988, IMG submission 203166) | Marine microbial communities from Ellis Fjord, Antarctic Ocean - #183 | ecosystem: Environmental > Aquatic > Marine > Unclassified | place: Southern Ocean | collected 2014-10-08 | reverse complement strand
AAGCACATTTACATCGATGATTTTGTTACGGATGAAAAGCAGCGTTCTTCCGGTTCCGGAAAATTCCTGATGGATTGGCTTAAATCATATGCCCGGGAGCAGGGGTGTTCTCAAATCCACCTTGATTGCAAGGTGCATCGATTCCCAACACATCGATTCTACCTGAGGGAACATTTTAATATCGCAAGCCATCACTTTTCAATTACTGATATTGGCAGCTGAAAAAAGTTCAAATTTCTTACTGAGGCTTATTAACTAAACTTAGAAACGGGAAAAGTAAAATGATTGGGGGTAAGAAAAATATGTGGCTCATTACAGGTTTTATTTTGGTGGTCATAGTTGCCTGTCTTTTTTATTTTTATAGGACACAAACCGCATGGGTTAAAAGCCCTCCCTACCGGAGAGTTTCTTTAGCCACTGCCCGTACTCTTGTTGTAGTTTATTCCCGCACAGGCAATACATTGGGAGCAGCCAAAGAGGTATCCCGTTTTTTTGATGCCGATATGCTGCAAATAAAAGCACCTCAGTATGCCAGAAATATAAAAGGGCAGATGCTCGCATCAGATGATGCAGATAAAGAAGTAACAACAACTCCAATTTTACATGATCCGGTAGATCTTTCACACTATGACCTAATCTTTTTGTGTTCTCCAACATGGTGGTTTAGGCCGGCACCACCATTATGGTCTTTTGTAGAGAATCATGATTTTGATGGAAAACCAGTATTCCTGTTGATGACCGGTAACAGTAGACTCACAGAGGAGCGAACCGGGAAATTTAGCGCATTGGTTGAACAAAAGAATGGCAAATATCTTGATAAACTTTTTATCCAACGAGGAAGAATTTATTGGCAAAAATCTCCAGGCCAAATCTATAAAGAAATTCAGACTGCTCTCAAGGATCGTCAAAATATGTGGCCAGATAACAAAAAATAAAATTGAATTGAAATTTTTCATAAAAAATTAAACACTTGTTTATGTGTTTTTGTAATAAGGGAAACATCAATATCTCCAATCTGGTTTTGGGAAAAAGCTTTTTATATGAACCACTTTGTGATATTAGCCAATTTGGTTCAGTGTAAAACAAATAAAATGCTTAGCTTATGGAAATCACATTATGGGTGAGTTGAAAATTATTTTGATATTTGGAGTTATTATTGCAATCGGTGTCGGGCTTAAATATACAGGTGTCATATAGGCTAAAAATTAGATACAATATATTATTACCTCAAGTAAAATTTTGACAGTGGTACTATGATTATGATTTCAATTACAACATAGAACCATGGCCGATTCCAAGACAATATTTTCTTTGAAAGGTTATGGTGGACTGTAAAGTACCAATCCCTTTATTTAAGGGCCTTTGATGTCGGGAAAGAGTTGCGGGTTTTTCGATTTTGATTTTTTAAAAAGAAATCAGAGTTTAACTCAGCATGAAAGCTGTCCAAGCTTTGGGGTCCATCGTAGTGCATCAGATATAAACAATATTCTACATCTAATTTAAAATCTTTTTCATGCTTTTCTTGACAAAAAGTATCTTCCTATCTATTTTTAAGGTATGGCCGTATACTTTTTAAAGGGAGATATAACCGTGACCACAATAAAAAAAACGTTTAGTATCAAAAAAGTAAAAGAAGAGCTTGACGCATCAGGACTTTCCAAACGTGAAGCAATGCTACAGTCATTAGCCGTACTTGGAGCAGGAGGCGCTCTTGCCGTGGGTGTAATGGGGAGTTCGGAGAAAGCTTTTGCTTCGGACACTATTGTGAATTGTTCCCCTGATTCGTGTGCAACATCTTGCCTAACGTGTAACCAAGGTTGTTCGAATGGCTCAGATAAGTAATTAAATACTTTAGAATGGGTTTTTTCATTTATAGAAATGCCATTTTAATCAACTATCCTTTCGAGGTTGCTTAATGTCATGGAGTGACGCCGTAAATGAAGGTCTATTTCTTACTCCTGATGTGAAGCTACGTCCAGACGGCAATAGATCCATCCTTTTTTCTATCGAACGACCAGATTCTCGGTTACGAAATATCTTCCGATTTCTTTATCCCCAACAGGCAATTATCCTTGCCCTTTTTGACGGCAAGCGAAAACAATCTGAAATCCAAGAAACAACAGCGTACTTGTTTGGCCTTAAAAAAAGAGAAGCATATGATGTGGTGGAGTCAATAATGTCCCTTCCTATAACCAGGGAGCTAACCGTTGACTCATTGATAATGAGTGCTTCCGAAGTTGAATCCAAGCGTGGGCGTGTTTACGATCCACGCGACTTCATAGTCCCTGCTAATTCAGTTAATTTCGTAGATGTCAGGTGCAATATGCCTTGCGCAATGCTTGTTTTGCCTACAATGCGCTGTGTCACCGACTGTCGTTACTGTTATGCAGATCATGAGGGGTGCGAAAACCGCCAGGAATTTGATCTTCCTTTTTTTGATCGGCTCTTGATACAGGCGAGTGAGTGCGGCATTGAAACGATCAATTTTTCGGGTGGTGACCTCTTTTCCAGAAAAGATGCGTTTGAATTAATACAACTAGTACTAAAACACGATATGTACGCCAGCATTCCTACCAAGTATCCACTTACAAGAGATAAAGTTATGCGTCTTGCTGACTTAGGACTACCAAATATACAGATAAGCATAGATGCGCTTTGTCCGGATATTATCGACAAATTGATGCAGGTTCCGGGCTATGGGAAAAAAATACTTGAAACAATAAATCATCTTAGTGATTTTGGTATTGGGATTCGAACAAATACTGTGCTGACACCATACAACATCTACGACGCAATTAGTCTGATGCGCTTTCTCGCAGAACACCCCAATGTGTACAGAATGAATTTTACCTGCTATGTACGTTCGATATATCGCCACGATGACTCACTCTTTTGTAGCTCTATAGATGTAAAGGAGTTTGAGAAGGAATTTAACCAAATCAGACGAGAATTCCCTAACAAGGAGATTAGCTTTGGAGGCGGTCGTCCTGATGATGACCCATTTAGCGGTTCAATCACAGAGAGAACAAAAGCCTACAAGGAAAGATCTTTTTGCACAGCGAACCGTCGCGCTGTTATAGTACTTCCAGATGGACAGGTTACTGTATGCGAGGAACTGTATTATCATAAAGATTTCATTATTGGAGACCTAAAAAAACAATCATTAATGGATGTATGGAATTCACCAAAATCCATTAAATTGGCTTACCCTCAAAAAGAGACGTTTCCGGATGGAGCCTGCAAAGATTGCCCCGATTTCAAAGATTGCCATGAAGGCCTTGGACGATGCTATCGCGAGGCTATTAAGATTTATGGATCTGATCATTCTCATTGGCCAGACCCGCGATGCCCCTATGCACCTGTAGTCCCCAATAGTCGCTCGTCTTAAAGTCGACTTAAAGAGAGAATAAAAGAACTTGGATGCTTTTATGCAGTGTCTAACGTCATAAAAAAGCATAACAGAGATTATAAAAAGTTTTTATGCAACGTTAGGGTTTAGATTACGAGGATCAGGCATAGAGCGTCTTGTAGAGCAACTCGGCCATATCCACGATTCGGGGTCCTGTCCTGCAGGTCAATCCGCAGTCAAACTGGTATATGCGTTCCTTTTGCACAGATCTCAAGTTCTGCCATAGCGGATCGTTCTTGATTTTTTCTATCCAACGCTTGTCTGAACCGCAGAAAAATATCATTTCCGGATTCCATTTTTTAAACCGGTCAAAGGAAACTTTGGGATAGGCCTCATCTATGCCACCGGTAACATTTATACCCCCGGCACATTTGATCACATCGAATTGAAAAGATTTCGGACCGGCTACAATCAAATCATCATTTTCAACATCCAGCACACGTGATACTGTTAATCGATTTTCATGAGGTATTTGCCTGACCTGTTCAGATAATTTATTTAATCGTTGATAAAGATCATCTACAATTGCTTGTGCCGCTTGCTGTAATTCAAGAAAAACCCCGAGCTTTAAAATATCAGTAAATACATCGACTATAAAGACAGGATTGAGTAAAACAAGTTGGATGCCTACTGCTTTGAACGCTGTCTTCATTTTTCCGTGTGCTGTTTCAAGTCCTATGACCAAATCAGGCTTTAGCTCTCCGATACGCTCCATGTCTGGATCAAACCATGAACAAACATGGGGTATTTCATTGGCTTCTTGGGGGAAATCGCAGCTATCAGTGACACCTACAACCCTATCACCAGCACCCAATGCAAAAAGTGTTTCCGTTATGGAAGGTGTTAATGAAATAATTCGTCTGATCATTTTTTTATCTTCCTAAAAAATTATCGCCATTCATATGACTTTAACTGTTATTGTTATCTATTTATTATAAAAATCTCTTGTGCGAGCCTATCAAAGAATATCTTTCACAGGCAACAAAAAATTACAATTTCGATAAAAAAAATCACCCGAATTCTTCTTGGAGTGGTCTACAATAAAAGAGGAGGTGGATTTGGGTTACAGTGAATTACTTGACTTTATAAATTCAACCATATATCAATTTAAGAATGGTAAGGGTATCTATAATGGCTATTGCACCGGAATTCCAGAAGTGAGACCTCATGCTGAATAAAGACAGAGATGCTAAGATAATTGTCAAAAGGACCCATGACAAATTATCATAGCGGTTCTTTTCAGGAATCTGTCTCCCCACCCAATGAGACACATGACTTTGACCTGATGAGAACCTCACCTATCGAAGATTACTTCTATTACAATGACACCCCAGGAACGCCCATGACCTACTGGGCAGCGTTTAAAATCAAAGGTAAAATTGACCGTACTGCATTGGAGAAGGCGTTTCATGATGCAATTCAACGGCATCCTCTGTTAATATCAAGGTTGTCCAGGCACTCTGGATCTCGACTTTTCTGGAAACTTCCCCACAATCCGACAATCCCTTGTGTTAAATGGTTGAAAGCCCAACTGATAACTGAAGGACTCCGACTCAAATACCTTGATTTAATGACCCAACCCGGCCTGGATATACAGGTATATGTTGGGCCTGAATCTTCCTGGCTTTATTTTTTATTTCATCACACCTGTACTGATGGCCTGGGTGCACTGGAGTTTTCTTTTGATTTTTTCTGGTTCTATAGCAGCCACATAAAAAAACAGACCAGCGATGGCGGCCCGGAACCAAACGATGAGAAAAGCCTGGGGCTGCGCGCTCAATTAGGGCTTGGTCATAAGGACTGGATTCGGCGAATTTTAAGGCTTCGATATTCCCCCAAATCTATTTGGGGATACCTGAGCAAAACGCCTGTAACGATTCAGCCGATGATCCAACATAAAAAACGACGCCCTCCCTCAAGGAAACCAGGACTTTCCATGACCGGACGTCTATCCCGGACAGATACGGATGTGATTCTGTCACTGGCCAAGGCTGAAAAAGTCTCGTTCAACTCATTTCTTCTAGCCCAGCTTTTTATCCATATTTCCAAATGGCGGAAAGAAAAAGGAACCTGCCTGCCCGATGATATTCTGCGAATCATGATACCGGTCAACCAACGGGGTCTTCATACCATGAACATGGGCGCCTGTAATATGGCCACCCCGCTGTTTATAACGGACCAGGCCCAAAATACGGGTAGTTACAGACACTATGCCCGTGTGATTCACAACAAGATAAAAAAGGAGCGAAAGATTCAGGCGGACCTTTCATTTTTGCTGGGAATAAATGCCTACCGAAAAATACCCGGCCTGTTAGCCAAAACCATTACAGCCAACAAACTTCCCACAACAGCGATTCTCAGTAATATAGGGAACCTGACAAAGGATCCCATGAAAAAACACGCTACTGATCTTACCATTGGTGAGGTGACCATAACTGACCTTGTAGTAATTTTGCCCGTATGGCCCAATGCACAGGTGGTCCTTCTGGTGTACGTTTTCGGGGGTGAACTGCGGCTGTCCATGGCCTATGACACCCTGGCGTTCAACCAGAAACAAGCCCGTCATTTTTTTGATAGCTATTGCGACCGCCTGAGGTCTGTAGCCTGTCAAAATAGTGATGTACCAGAGGAATAAGGATGTTCAGACTAATAATTGAAATGGAATATTAAATGACTGACCTAATAAAGGACCCCATTGCCATTATTGGAATTGGGTGTCGATTCCCCGGACAAGTCCGAAATGCTGAATCATACTGGAATCTATTGATCCAAAAACGATCCGGCATTATTGAAATACCTGAAGATCGCTGGAACAGCCAAAAATTTTACCATGCAGACGGTGGGATTACTGGAACAATGCATACCCGTTGGGGAGGGTTCATACACGATTACGATCAATTTGATGCCACATTCTTCGGCATTGCGCCAAGGGAAGCTGATCGTATGGATCCCCAGCAACGATGGCTTCTGGAAGTTACATGGGAAACCATTGAAAATGCCGGAATTGATGCAGATGACCTCCGGGGATCAGATACGGGTGTCTTTATCGGCATGTCCTCTTCAGATTATGGTATCATTCAGATGGACCGTGCGAACTGGCCCCTTATAGATGTCCATACCAATTCCGGCCTCAGTCTGAGTATTGCATCCAACAGAATTTCCTATTTACTGGATCTTCACGGCCCCAGCCTTACCCTGGATTCGGCCTGTTCTTCAGCCCTTGTGGCAGTAGATAACGCCTGCCGCAGCATCTGGTCCGGGGATTGCAAATTTGCCCTGGCCGGTGGGGTAAACAGCATTATGTTACCCCAGCCGTTTATGGGATTCACCAAGGCACAAATGCTTTCCCCCACTGGTCAATGTCACACATTTGACCAGAGCGCGGATGGATACGTCAGGGGAGAAGGTGCAGGAATGGTCTTGCTCAAACCCCTTGCTGATGCTTTGGTTGACAATGACAGGATCTATGCCGTAATCCGGTCTACTGCAGTACTCCAGGATGGAAATACCTCCGGAATGACCATCCCCAGTGGTGATGCCCAGGAAGCCTTGCTGCTAAAAGCCCTTGCCCTGGCAAAAATCAATCCGGAAGATATTGCCTACATGGAAGCCCATGGCACTGGAACACCAATAGGAGACCCCATTGAAACAGGCGCTCTTGGGCGGGTGCTATCCAAAAACCGCCCAAAAAGCAGACCCTGCTTTATCGGATCGGTAAAGACCAATATTGGTCACCTGGAACCCGCATCAGGTATTGCCGGCCTGATTAAAACAGCTTTGATACTTTATCACAAAAAGATTCCTGCCAATCTTAATTTTAAAATCCCTAACTCCAAAATTCCGTTTGAGCAATATCGCCTTTGTGTCCCCACCCAGACCACCCCGTTGCCAAGAATCAACACCCTTCCGATTTTTGCCGGTGTCAACTCTTTCGGGTTCGGTGGCACCAATGCCCATGTCACACTTGAGGAACCACCGGGGAGCAACCCCTGGGACCATTCGGAAAAGCCCTTGAAACCTTACCTGCTGACCATATCTGCCAGACACAAGGATGCACTGACCGAAAATGCCAGGGCATTTCAAAAAACACTGGATGATGACCAGGTGCCACTACCGGATATAACCTATAGTGCCGGTGCCCGAAAAACCCATCACCCATATGGACTGGCTGTTGTCGGAAATACCAGAAAAGAGCTGACTTCAGGTCTGGAACAATTTCTATCTGGTAAGAAAAAAGCACCGGGTCTTTTTACCGGTAAACTCCAGGCAAGAAATATTGATCCCATTTTTGTTTTCACAGGCCAGGGTTCCCAGTGGTGGGGTATGGGACAGCAATTGTTTGATCAGGCTCCCCTGTTTAGGTCTATACTTAAAAAAATCGACAGAATTTTCAAAGAACTTTCCGGCAAATCCCTGCTGACAATGATGCAATTGCCCAAAACCCGATCCCTCATCCACAGGACCGATGTTGCACAGCCTGCCATATTTGCTGTCCAAGTGGGTTTGGTGTCTTTGTGGGAACATTTTGGTATCCGCCCGAAACTATTGGTTGGCCACAGTGTGGGTGAGGTGGCAGCCACTTTTTGTGCAGGCATATATAGCCTTGAAGATGCAGTCAAAATCATTTTCCATCGAAGCCGTTTACAGCAGACCCTTGGGGGCAAAGGGATGATGGCCGCAGTGGGCATTTCCGAAGAACAGGCAGCTCTTGAGATCAGGAAGTTTAAAGGGCACATTGACATTTCAGCAGTGAACAGCCCCGCCATGGTGACCTTGTCCGGGGAAACTACGGCCATGAATGCCCTGTTGGAAATATTTAAACAACAGGGCCAGTTTTTCAAAATATTGCCCATAGATTTTGCCTTCCATTCCAGCCTTATGGAACCGGTCCGGGAACCGCTGCTGGATGCATTGGCAGATATTTGTCCCAGCAAAGGCCACAGGAATTTTATCTCAACCGTGACCGGCACTATTATGTCTGGAAAAGACCTGGATGCTCAATACTGGTGGCAAAATATCCGCCAGCCTGTGTTATTCAACCAGGCGATTCACAAAATTGCCAAAAAATCTTTGGCTCCCATGCTTGAAATCGGCCCTCATCCTTCCCTGCAAACATCCATGGCTGAATGTTGCCGGGGCGAAAAAGTTCCCAGGCCCCTGTTTCATTCCCTGAGCCGAAATCAGGATGATGGCCTGTCCCTGATGAAAAATCTGGCCCAAATGCATCTTTGCGGCATTCCCATGGATTGGGGAAAATTGACCGGCAGCAACCGACTGGTGGATTTACCAGGGTATTGCTGGCAACACAGAACCCATTGGGCAGAATCTGAAATCAGTAAAAAAAGACGCCTGGATCCACCACTTCATCCTTTTTTCCATACACCGGTTACAGGTCCCCGCCTGGAATGGCGGGGCTCTTTGACTGCCAGAAAGTTTGAATATTTAAAGGAGCACAGGATATGGGACCAGATGGTTTTCCCGGCAGCCGGTTACGCAGAAATGGGTCTGGCACTGGCACAGCATTTGTCTCCTGGAACCCAATATGTAGTGGAGGACCTGACCATGAAGCAGGCCCTTTTCCTTCCCGAAGACCAGGAATTACAGATTCGAATCCAGTTTGACGACCAGGAGGATAAATTTTCCATTTACAGTTCCCTGGATGAAAATGAATGGGAATTACACGCCCAGGGCCGTACCTTTGCTTTGAACCCACCCTGCCCTGAGCCGGTAAATTTAAACGTACTTTCACAAACCATGACCCAAAAGATGTCCCATGAGGAATGTTACAATTACTATAAGAGGGCTGGATTACTATTTGGTCATAGTTTCAGGCAGGTCAAAAAAATCAGGTACTCATCCGGCCAATCCCTGGTCCAGGTTATTGTTCCCCAGAGCATACAAACCGCCTCATCAGACTATTGTATCCACCCGACAGTATTGGATGCCTTCCTGCATGGCGCCCAGGCGTGTCACCAGCCCATAGAAGGACGTCCAAAATCAGAAGAATTCTATCTGCCAGCCAGATTCAAACGAATTTGCCTGTATCAACCATCTGTGCCGGGAGTATTGTGGGTTCACACCCGGGCAATCGAGGACTCTGCTTTTTTAATCCTGTGTGACATAATTGTTTATGATGAACAGGGCAGGACAGTGGCGCAAATCCATGGATTCCAGGCAGATTTCATGGAAAAATCATCCCGGGATCAAGACGTTACTCGCAAGAATGTTTATCACCTGGAATGGGAAGATACTCAGTTATTTAAGCCGAAAGAACAACCTTATATCCTACCCGAAAAATGGCACAACCGCCCAATTTTAATCTTTTGTGACAAGAGTGGTACTGGCAATGAACTAGTAGATCGAATCAATGGGATGAATCATCCTGTTATCCGAATTGAACAAGGAGACAAATTCCATTGTCTTGAATCAAATACCTATACCATCCGTCCGGATTCCGGCAGTGATTTTGAAAAACTGATGGCAGACCTTGCCGAAACCAGTCCTGCTGCCATCATCCATTTGTGGACCCTGGATCAGCCTGGCGCACAAGACCTCACTGCCCAATCACTTGCCACTGCCCAGAACTTAGGCACCCTGAACCTGTGGCAGGTGGCGCAACATCTGGGCACAACATTTTCTCCGACACCGGATCTGATCCTTATTGTCACACGGAACACCCAATCAGTGAATTCGGAAGATACGCTTGACGGGCTGGCCGGATCTACTGTCACAGGGTTTTCCCGCACTGCCTGCAATGAATATTCAGAAACCCGATGGAAATTGCTGGACCTGGAAAGCCGTGACAGCATACAGAATGTCAGCTTTATTATAAATGAGGCCTGTATACAGGATAATGAAACCGAAATCGCTTTCCGCAGAAACAAACGACTGGTTCGACGCCTGAAACCCATTGATCTGGATCGAATGCCCCTCCAGACCCGTCCGGTGGACCTTGGACAGGCCAGTCCTACCCCGGTGGGCCTGGAATTATCAAAATCCGGCTCCCTGAACCAGCTGTGTGTGACAGAAATCACGGCAAACATACCCGGACCCCATGAAATACAGGTCCAGGTCGGGTCCTGTGGTATCAATTTCAGGGATATCATGAAACTTCTGGGCATTTATCCGGGCAATTCACCCGACCATAAGGATCTTGGAGACGATTTCAGCGGTACCATTTTAAAATGCGGAACCAAGGTTAAAGGGCTTGCCCCTGGAGACCGGATCTGCGGAATAACCTCGGGTGCATTTAAAACAGTGCTTACCATGGATGCCGGTATGGTGATCAAGATTCCCGATCACATCTCATTCAGTCAGGCAGCGACCCTGCCCACCGTTATCCTGACAGCCCATTACGCCCTTTGCCGTCTGGCACACCTGGGTAAATCAGAAACCGTTTTAATCCATGCCGCCACAGGGGGAGTGGGCCAGGCAGCCATCCAGGTGGCACGCCACAGGGGGGCGACCATACTAGCCACTGCCGGCAATTCCAGTAAAAAGCAATTTTTAAGGTCACAGGGCATTGACCATGTCATGGATTCACGGAGTCTGAATTTTGCCGAGGATGTATTATCAGCCACCAACGGGAGAGGGGTTGATGTGATTCTCAATTCCCTGGCAGGTAAATTTATCGATAAAAATTTATCTGTTCTGGCCCCTTTTGGGCGCTATGTTGAAATCGGTAAAAAGGACATCTATGAAAACCGGCCCCTTGGGATGGAAGCGTTTAAAGACAATATCTCTTTTTTTGTCATTGACCTGGGCCAGATGATAACCCATGGCAGGCACATCCTTGCAGAATTGTTTGATCAGGTCACAACACTGCTGGGCCAAGGGGTGTATACTCCTCTTAAACACAAAGTTTTTCCCCTGGACCAGGCTAAAGAAGCCTTTCACTATATGACCCGGGCAAAACATATGGGCAAGGTGATTCTCTCTTTTGACAAAGATGTGGTACAGGTGATTTCCAATTGCCGGCCCGGGGCGCTTTTTTCTTCTGATGCCACTTACTTGATCACCGGCGGTGCCGCAGGTGTTGGGCTTGAACTGGCCCGATGGATGGGAAACCAGGGAGCCAGGCATCTGCTGCTGATAAGCCGATCCGGCCCCCACTCCAGTAAAGACCACCAGATCATAGCCCGGCTAAAGGAAAAAAAGATTCAGGTAACAGATGCCCGTTGTGATATTACTGATCTGGACCGTCTAAATGAAATTATCAGGAATATTGATACAAATAAGGCACCCCTCAAGGGAATATTCCATTGTGCTGCCATTCTTGAGGATGAATTCATTACTGATCTTCCAGCCAGCCGCGTCATGACGGTGATGGGACCCAAAATCCTGGGTGCCTGGAACCTCCATACGGCTACCAGGAACAGCGATCTTAATTTTTTTGTTTCTTTTTCATCTGTCTCATCCATAACCGGCTCAGTTCGCCAGGGCAACTATGCGGCTGCCAACAGTTTTCTGGATGCGTTTTCCCATTATCTGAGGTACCGGAGCATACCTGCCATCACGGTTAACTTTGGCCCGATCAAAGGTGCGGGAATGATTCAGCGCAATGAACAGCTCCAGCAATATATAGAACAGACCGGGCTCGGATTCCTGGAAATAAAAGAGGTCTGGCAAATAATTTCACAATTACTGACCATTGATACCCCCCAGGTGATGGCCAGCCCCATAGACTGGTCTAAGCTGTCTCACCTGAGTGATTTCATCGGTCAGGCACCCTTATTTTCAAAGGTCCGTAAGTCCATTGAAAACCAGGACAGGGAAGCCACACTCTATACACGCCTCAGTAACATGCCCCGGGACAAGCGCCTCCCGGAAATGGAGGATTTTTTAACCCGGCAAATTGCAGATGTATTTGGTTCAGAAATGAGCCAGATTGATCAGCAGACCCCAATTAACAAGCTCGGCCTTGATTCACTGATGGCAGTTGAAGTAATGAACCGCGTTGAAAGTGCGGTCCAACGCAGTATCCCATTATCACGCCTGCTGGCCGGCCCCACCATCAGTGAACTTGCCGGTTTAATCCTTAAAACCATTCACATGGAAAATCCATCCGTGGACCCCTATCCCAAAACGGTTAAACCCAATATTCAGGAACCAGGTGAGAATCAACACCTGGAACACGGACTGTCCAAAACATTGTCCCCGAAAATGAAGACAGATACGACTTCAACATCTGTGGGGCAAAAACCACTGAGCGCAGACGCGGTTGCCATAAATTATCTGCACGACAAACTATGCCGGATCACGGGTCTTTCAAAGCCTGAAATTCTCAAGACCCTGGTCAAAAATCAGCCCCAGGTAACGGAAATCTACCAATTAAAAGAAGGGCGTATTGCCATGATTCGATTGCCTTTTTTTGAAGAACAATTGCTTAAAAAACCTGAGGGACTTGAACAAGCCCTGAGAGAAACTCTGGATCTGGCCAGGGCAATGTCAGCAAGTTCCGTGGCCCTGACCGGCATCCTGCCTTCAATCACCCGGAACGGCCTTGCCATGAAAGACTTGACTGATCCCAATGCCCAAATCATAACCACCGGGGATGCCACCCGGGTAGCCACAGTACTATTCAGCATTCAGGGTATTTTATCTGCGGCCGACCGGGAAATGAACCAGGAGACCCTGTCATGGGTCGGCCTATCTCCCTTCAGCCTGGTGCTGTTGCGCCTGATGCTTGAAAAGACCCCCCATCCAAGGTCCATTACTATATGTGACCCTTTTCGCAGTATGGATACGATCCTTAATTTGGCTGAAGGCATCAAGGCAGAGGGATTCACAGGTAAGCTTTCTGTACTGCCCGCACAAGATGAATTGCCTCCAGACATCTACCAAAGCAGTCTCATTGTGGGAGCCACCAGTTGGTCAAATGCTCTGGATGTCAAACAACTGAGCTCAGCTACCCTTTTGGTGGACTATTCATTTCCATCGCTATTTGATTCAAACGCTGCCTGGGAGCGGGTGGAGAACCGGAATGATATCCTGTTTACAGATGGTGCCCATCTTCGCTTGAATCAATCCATTGAGTACCGATTTATCATGCCGGTCGGGCCAGATTCTCCCTTTCCAAAAGATGTGGAGATAACATTAGAGGAAACCAGCCATCATCCATTTGAAATAGAAGGATGTGTCTTGACTTCTCTTCTGTCTGCTGCCCCCCATGGAATGGCACCCACACTTGGACCGGTTACCCTGGATGCCGCCCGACAGCATTATGATTATTTAAAACATCTTTTAGTGGCTCCGGCTAACCTGCAAATGGAACCCCATACAATTACAAAGGAACAGATCCGGGCATTTAAGAACAATTACAGATCTGGTTCCATTCCTATGAAAGGAAAAAACCTTGTATAAAGTGATAAAGCACATCGGATCTCTGTGTTGCATGTCCATAATAATGATTACCGGCACTCCGGCATGGGGAGAAAAACCCGTAGAATCAACTATGCTCAATGGCATGCTGGCATTCTTTTCCCCCCATGTGGATATAAATATTTATGGCGCTTTATACCCAAAAGATTCCCCCCTGGAGCCCAGTGAATATCATCTAAAAGGAGATGCCACCCTTGAATTAACCCGGAACCTTTCCGATACCACATTTATCCGTCTGGCTCCAAGGTTAAATTTTGATTCTGTATTGACCAAAGGAAGCCAGTTGTTTGTGGAAGACCGGGAATACCGACCGGCTTTTACACTCCATGAAGCGGTTATTTCCTGGTATGGCGATCAAATGGAAATCGAAATCGGAAAAATGATCCATTCCTGGAAAACAGCGGATGGCTCAAGCCCACTTGACACCCTTAATCCAGTGGACCGGCTGGATTTTCTGGAACCCGAAAAAATCGGAGTTCCCTCCCTGTCTGTTCTGACCCTGTTTGAAACCTTTCAGGTTCAGGCGGTGCTCCTGCCGTTTTTTGTCCCGGACCGCCTGCCCGACGAAACCAATCGTTGGCTCAGTTTTAATACGGAATCAAAACAAGCGTTTAAAAATAGATTCGGCCTGGATCCGGTCAGTGTGGATGAGGGGCGGGACCTGCCGAAAAATAAGCTTGATAGAATGTCCTTTGCCGCCCGGGCCAGTACCAGCACACTGTTTACCAACTGGGACCTGTCCCTTGTTTATCAATACGGATACGACACAGCCGGGGTATATGCCACACGGATTAACTTTTTAACCCTGCCCAATGTTTACCAAACCACAGAATATCCGGATTACGACCTTTTCGGCATCTCTTTTTCCACTATAGCCGGTGATATGGAAATCCATGGAGAAGCCGGATTCCACGATACCCGGGACAATCTCAAGGATGAAGATTACCTTGCCTATGTGGTGGGCATCAATTACACTGCCTACGACTGGTTGACTAACTGGTTTGAGGAAATCCGCATCATTATGGAATTTGCCGGCCAGGAAGTCACCAGGGAAAGGGAAAAAGGCAGTTTGTATGCAGACAGGGGGTTGAGCCGGGGGCTGACATCCAACATCATCAGCAGTCTTGAATTTAAAATAGATGAGGACACAACGATTAAAACCGGTTATATCTTTAACACCGTTGACAACGATTCCCTTGCAGATATACAGTTTGATTATAAGTTTAACGGACATACCTCAATTGTCTGCGGTTATCAGCACTTATCCGGAGATTCTGATACGTTTTTCGGACAATGGGATGACAACGACAAATTTTATACCAAACTGACCATTCAATTCTAAAGGAGGTAGAACCATGTTGATACGCTTTATATGCATATTGTGTCTTATGACCACTGGTATTCCCCTGTTGGCATGGGCTGCCCCCACAGGAAGGCAAATTATCCAGGAGCAGAAAAACCGGCATTCAGCCGATGACGAAACCGGGGTTGCGTCCCTTACTCTGGTGGATCGAAAAGGGAAGGAAAAACACCAGCAGATAAAAATAGTCTCCATGACCAGGAATAATAAATCCAAATCCCTGATCCAATACCTGGCACCAGCCAATATCCGGGGGGTGGGACTGTTAACCTGGGAACAGGGCCAGGATAAAGACGACGACCAATGGCTCTACATGTCTGCCACGCGGACCTCAAAGCGGATTGCCGGTGGCAACAAAAAAAATCAGTTCATGGGAACGGACATGGCATTTGAAGACCTTCGGGCAGAGAACCTCACTGTCCATAAATACTCTCTTATAGGTGAGGAACCCCTGGATGGAAAACCCTGCTGGAAAATTGAAATCCTGCCGTCTACAGAAAAAGAAAAAAAGGAAAGCGGTTATGGCCGACGGGTTGTCTGGGTAGAACAATCCAACTACATGACCTTGAAAGCCTTATTTTATGATCACCACAGCCGCCATATCAAAACAGCATTATTTAAGGATATCCGGCTCATGAAGGGTCAAATGTTCAGAAGTTTTAAAGTCATCTGGGAGCGAATCCGGAAAAAAACCCGGACCATCATGTCCTATGACACCATAGATATTGAAAGCCGGCACAATGATACCCGTTTTACTAAAAATTTCATGAAACGTCCCGTAAAATAAGGCTTTACCTATGAGAAGAATAATGACCACCATCGTCAACGCCCCAGCCCGTTCAGCACTTCTGGCACTGATACTTACCTTTATATTTGCCTCTGGGTTCTGGAACCTGTCTCTAGATTCATCTGCCAAAGGAATGCTGACCAAAGGCGACCCAGACGTTGAGTACCTGAACACCATCCGGGATGTCTTTGGTGAAGCTGTGATTCACTCCATTATTTTCAAATCCAATACTGTTTTCAGGTCAGACATTTTAGAAACCCTTTTGAACATGACCTTTGAAGCGGAAGGAATTGAAGGTGTGGAGCGGGTGGTCAGCATGGCCACTGTCAGTAATTTAAAGGGGGAAAACGGTATTCTTAATACTGATATGCTCCTCATGGATGTTCCCATGGATGAATCGGAAATGGCCCGTCTTAAAGAGGACACCCTGTCCAATTCCATGTTTGTGGGTGAAGTGGTCAACCCGGAAGGAACAGTTACAGGGCTCCACCTTTTTTTAAGTGACCCGGATGGAGAAAAAGGATTTGAAAACCGGATTCTGGCAGCTGTGGACAGGCTTGTGGAAACGGCGGGTGCCAGTCTGCCCGAAGATGTGGAAATTTATCATATCGGTGCTGCCAAGGTAAAGGTGGATATTGTTAATGCCATCAACCGTGACGGTCTGAGGCTAACCCCCCTGGCGGCCTGCATGGTGGGGATTGTACTGTTTTTATTCTTCAGAACCAGTTCAGCCAACCTGATTCCTGTGCTGACCGGATTGTTGAGTATTGGATCCACCTTAGGGTTCATGGGGGTAATGGGCTTTGCCATCAACCCCATCAGTGTCATGATTCCCACTTTGCTTCTGGTAATGGGAGCGACAGAAGATATTCACCTTATCTCGGAATACATGCACGGCCTGGAAAACGGACTTGCTAAAAAAGAGGCTATTCTAAACATGGCCGTGAAAAGCGGCACTGCTATTTTTCTGACCTCATTAACCACTTTACTGGGATTTGCCACCATCGCGCCTAACAACATTCCCATTCTCAGGGAATTTGGCATTGCCGCCACCTTTGGGATTGCCATTAATTTTGTTCTCACTGTCCTGACGGTTCCCACAATGCTACATATCTACCGGGTGCCAAAGATCACAAAAACCAAAGATAATATTATCATTGCCGGATTTCGAAGATTTCTATTTGCCTTAGTTACAAGGCACCGAGTTTTGGTAACCATCTGTCTCATCGCATGTGTGGGCATCTGCATTGTTGGTATCCAAAAAGTTTACATTGAAACCGATTATAAAAAATTTTTTAAGGATGACGCCCCGGTTCCCGTGCTTTATGACAAACTGGCACGGGATCTGGTCGGCGGGACCAATTTCATGGTTGTGGTGGAAACCCGGGGAAAGACCACATTCCAAACCCATGAAGGCCTTGTGGTTGTTGCCAAACTCCATGATTATCTCAACCAGAACCACGGCAAAGCAGTGGGGATGGTAGACTTGATCAGGAAAACCCACCAGGAAATGAATGACGGCGATCCAAATGCTTATGCAATCCCGCAGAACAATAACCTGCTTGCGCAATACAACCTGATGATGGATGCAGATAGCCTGGCCCGATTCGTGAACCATGATTTTTCTAAAACCAGTATCCTGGTACGCAGCCGGGCCACAGGAACAAAGGAAACCATGGAGGTTTACGAAGATATCCATCGATATATACGAGAAAACCTCCCCCAGAATTTTTCCTATCATGTCACAGGTGAATATATCGTGGTGGCCAAGGCATCCAATGAAATGACCCGGCAGATTGTCACCAATCTGGGCTATATGTTTGCCGTTATTTTTCTGTTTATTTCCCTGTTATTTATGTCTTTCAAAGCCGGTGCTCTGGCAATGATTCCCAATATTCTGCCCGTATTGATCAATTTCGGTGTCATGGGTTTTTTAGGAATCCCTTTGAGTACGGCCACCTTTCCTGTGGCGATTATTGCCCTGGGCATTGCCGTGGATGATACCATTCATTTTATGGTCAGGTATGCCGATGAATTGAAACAAACAGAATCCAATGAATCGGCTATCATGGCCACTATATCCAAGGAACTGAGGCCTATTTTTTCTACTTCCACAGCCCTTATTGCCGGATTTTGTGTGCTCCTGTTTGCTGAATTCGGCACCAGCATTCAATTTGGAAAATTAGCTGCTCTGTGCATGGTATCCGCTTTGATCAGTGATCTTATCATCACGCCCCTGCTCCTGATAAAAGTACCGATTATATCTCCTTTGGATATGCTCCAGATCCACATCCGTCAAAAATTATCTTATGCCAAGTGCAAACTGTTGGAAGGCTTTCGACCAGGAGAAATACGAAAAATTCTCACCATGGGTACCATCAGAACCCTTGAAGGTGGTGACCAATTTATCCGGGAAGGAGACCATAGCACCAGCATGGTATTGATCCTTGAGGGCGAGGTGGAAGTAAAAAAATCGGGAGCCAATGAAACACTGGCCCGATTATCTTCTGGTGAAATTGTTGGAGAAATGGGATTTCTCACCCAGGAACCCCGGTCTGCCAATGTGACCTCACTTGGCCCGACTGAAATTTTTGAAATTGACAACAAATTGATCACCCTGGTATCCCGAAGGTTTCCCAGGGTGGGAAATAAATTGTTCATGAATATTGCTAAAATTCTAACCCACCGGTTAAAAGAAGTACAAAATTAGACATAAAAATAATAGAAGGGGCTGTGAGGAGCTGTCTTTACTAATGTCTGCTAAGTCTGAGATCGATAAAAGTGTTTAATCTGCATAAACCAATTGATTGCGTCCATTTTCTTTAGCCTTGTACAAGGCGGTATCGGCTTTTTCAATCATTTCATCGGCTGTTTCATCTCCATTACTACTTGAAATACCGATACTGACGGTGATATTGACCCCGCCTGATCTTGTGGACAATTTATGATCAGCTATTTTTGTCCTTAAACGCTCGTAAACTCCTTTTTCAGTCGACGCACTGGAATCGGGCATAACCAACAGGAATTCTTCGCCACCATATCGGCCCAAAAGGTCATAGGGCCTAAGTGTATTCTGCATTACTTTGACAAAACTGCATAAAGCATCATCCCCCACTTGGTGACCATACTTGTCATTGACATGTTTGAAGTGATCAATATCGCATAACCCGATGCTTAACTTAGTGTTTCTCCTCTTGGTACGGATCAGCTCTTTGCTCAGAATGTCCAAGATAGCACGACGGTTTAAGGCCCCGGTTAATGGATCGTGCGTTGCCTCATGTTTCAATTTCAGATTTAGTAAATTTAACTCCTTTTTAGCCTGTTTTTGTTCTGTATGGTCTTTTAAAATTACAATTATCTTTGATATTTCGCCCTTCAGGTTTTTGATACCAGACGCACTTAGGATGACATCTATGCTAATACCATTTTTTGTAAGCCTTTTAGTCTCAAATTGTACTTTATTGCCAAAGTTAAACAATTCTTTTATTTTTTCAGAAGTTATCTGTTTTTGACCTTCAGGAACAAAGGGGATATGCTTGCCTTCCATCTCATCCAAAGACCATCCAAATAATTCAACAAAGGCTGGATTGATATATTCAGTGTAACCCTGGTTGCCATATATTATCATTGGATCAGGAGTTGCAAATAGAATGGCCTTTAATCGCTCTTCACTCTCTTTCAGGGCTGCTTCGGATTCTTTTCGTTGTGTAACATCTGTAAGGACGGAAAGTTTCCTATCCGTTAAAAAAGTAGACCTGAATTCTATGTGTTTTGATTGACCATTCTTGCATGTTATTTTAAATTCGCGACTTTTCCCCTTACACATATTATTGCTGTCTTTGCCCCATGCTTCAGAAGCCTTTTGTCGATCTTTTTTTTCAGGATAAGCTTTTTCCAACCATTCTTCTCTGGTTTGAATATCTTTAATCGTATATCCGGTAATTTCTGTAAAATAAGGATTTACATAGAGGTATTTATTATGTTTATCAATCAAAGTAATTCCATGGGGAGTACTTTCAAGG
>Ga0307988_1000805_pt1 | contig 19993 bp, 17 predicted proteins | sample EllFjometagen183_FD_203166 | JGI IMG/M metagenome (GOLD analysis project Ga0307988, IMG submission 203166) | Marine microbial communities from Ellis Fjord, Antarctic Ocean - #183 | ecosystem: Environmental > Aquatic > Marine > Unclassified | place: Southern Ocean | collected 2014-10-08 | reverse complement strand
AGCGGCAAAAGGTGGAGAAAGAAATGATCCAGAAATCTTTTTGAGAAAAAAGCATTCGGGCGCTTTTCAGGGTATCTTTAATCCCGGGTTTAGAAATTTTCTGTGTGTTTTCTGTTTTTTGAGTTATCGGCTTATCGCTTACCAATAAATAGAAAAGGCCAATGATCAAAAAAGTGACTAGACTCATTGTCATGAAAGAGTTTCGCCATCCCATTGCTTGAACCATCAATACCAGCGGGGTTGCAGCTGCTATATTACCAGCGGTCCCAATAGAAACTATCAGGGCTGAAAGGGTTGCAAACTGTTTCGGATTGAACCAGATGGTTATCAGTTTCAACCCTCCCATAAAATTGCATGCCATCCCGATTCCCAGAAGGACCCTTCCCAATGTCAGAGAATAATAGGATTCACCATGGGAAAAAACCAATGCTCCAATGACGGCAACCAAAGTGAGTAGGGTCATGGTTATTCGAGGACCGATACTATCAATAAAAATGCCAACCGGTATTTGCATCAGGGCAAAACCATAAAAGAATGAGGCTGAAACCGTACTTAGTTCCCAGGAATCAAGGGCCAAATCCTGAATTAAATTCGGAGCAATCACTGCTACGGATGAACGGTAAAATTGTGACAGGATGAACAATGTTCCTGCAAAAATGAAGACCAGCCATCGGCGTGATGAATTTATTTTTTCAGTGTCCAATTCTTATCAAATATCGTAAGGTTTTAAATCAAGTATCATTGATTATAATCATATTACACTCTTTAAAAAGAATCCATCTTTCTTTGTCCGGCAAGATCATTTCTGCCGAGATAAGAGAAATTATCCCATACCGGAAAAGTAAGGATACGAAATTATCAAAAACATTAAAAATGAATTCGATCTTGGATCCCTTGCCATTTTTTCTGTATTATTGTATTTAATCTGCTTTCGTTGGTAATAAAATAAAATGGACTATTATTTTCAGTATGAAAAAGCAAAAAGAAAAAATAGACGTATCATTCACCGGGCCGCATAAAGTCGAACTTGAAAAATGGATCAGCTGCGCACCTTTTGAAGAACTCCTTGGGATAAAAATTATTGAAGCCAGGGATGGTCATGCTCATTTAACCATGCCGTTTGTTTTTAAATTAGCCCAGGGAAAAGGGCTGGCACATGGCGGCGCCATTGTAACACTTGCTGATACCTCAGTGGCCATGGCAATAAAAAGTATTGTTCCTTTGAGTAGTCGTTTTGGTACAATCTCATTAAACTCTGAATTTCTGGCTCCAGTAACAAAGGGAGTGCTTACATCCAAAGCCAAAGTAAAACTTTTAGAAGATAGAATGATACAAGGATCTTCAATGGTTTTTGATGAAAATGATAGAGAAGTAATGAAATTTTCGGCTATTTTCAAGCTCGCGAAAGATGTAAATATAGTAGAAACAGGAGAAAATCTAAACTGATTTTTCTGGTTTTTACATTATGAAAGCTGTTTCCGTGCCCGGAGTTTTGCGTCGATCAACTGGGAGTGGCCTAAGCGGAGAAGGTTTGCAAGTTTGTGGGCAAAATGGTCCTCATGGGCTTCAAGGTGATCATCTATCAAAATGATACGCCAGACAGATTCCATTATGTCGATTTTTTGCTTTTCAGAAAAATTTTCGTTCAGAAAGTGAGTATAGTGAAAAAGGTTTACATACTCTCTGTCTTCTTTATCCCTGCCAGCGAGAAGGGTATCAATTTCCTGCCTGGGTATCCCAAAATTTGACACAAGTGTTGCAACAAGATGATCTTTTTCTTCTCCACTGCATTCACCGTCTGCATAAGCTGCCTCAAGCAGCAGTACGGTCAATGCCAAATGAGCGTTTGGAACATCCTGGTCTGTAGTCTGTGCTTTGCCATTGCCGCTGCCGGTAATTTTTTTTATTAAATCAAACATTTTCCTGTAATATCCTTTTTTTTATCCTGAATTAGCCGGATGTGATTGACCCGTTGTTGCCTGCCAATATAAGGCGATGGAAACAACGGGTCAAGGGTTCATTATCCCTTCCTATATTTGCCTGTTCATTTGTGTTTGACGTTTTCCGCATAATTTAATATATTTTGATGCATACAAATTTATCAATTCATCTCTTATTAAAATTACCACAGGCATACAATTCTGAAAAAAAATAAGGAAAGAAAGTGCCATTGGGAAAAACTAATTTTATAGCAAGGAGTTTACCATGAAAGTATTGGCAATTAATTCCAGTGCCCGGGTGGGAGGGCAGAGCAAAACAGAACTGATTCTGAATCAATTAATTGAAGGGATGAAAGAAGAGAACGCCGAGGTTGAGGTCAGTAATATTTTTAAAAAAAAGATCAATTATTGTATCGGATGTTTTACTTGCTGGACCAAAACACCGGGTGAATGTATTCATAAAGATGAAATGAGCAAAGAGCTTTTTCCAAAATACATGGATAGCGATCTGTGTATCCTGGCAACTCCTCTTTTCCACTATACTGTCAATGCAAATATGAAAACATTTATTGAGCGCACACTGCCCTTTGTAGAACCTTTTCTTGTGTTGAGAAACGGTGTTACAAAACATCCCCTGCGTCAGAATCCTCCCCCGGTAGTCGCGCTCTCTGTTGCCGGTTTCCCCGAGTATTCGGTTTTTGATCAGCTAAGCTCTTATATGAACTATTTGTATGGGAAAAACCTAAAAGCAGAAATTTATATTCCCGGTGCGGAAACCCTGGCACGAAAAACATCCAATCCAATAGTCAAATCTGTATTGGATGCAATAATCCAGGGGGGTAGGGAGCTGATCAAAAATAACGCTATATCAAAAAAGACAATGGAGGCAATCAACACGCCTACCAACGATTTTAAAACCATGTCTGCTGTTGGAAATATTTTTTGGCAAACCTGTATTGATGAAGGTGTGACCCCTAAAGAATTTGATAAGCTAAAGATGACTCCGCGGCCAAACTCCCTGGAATCATTCCTGGCAATCATGAAAGCGGGGTTTAATCCGGAAAAATCAGATGGAGTTAAAGGGGTTTACCAGTTCGTTTTTTCAGGAGAAGGTGACTGTTATTTCGAGATCAATAATAATCAAATAAATTGCGGGTTGGGATCATCTGAAAAGCCAGATATTTCTATCGTTGCTCCTTTTGAACTTTGGATGGATATTATGACAAAAAAAGCGGATGGCCAGCAGATGTTCATGGACCAGAAATACAAGGTGGAAGGTGATATCAATCTCTTGATAAAAATGGGTGAAATTTTTGGTTGAATTTCCCTCTGACAGAGGTAAGCTTATCAGGGTTTATGGTTTGATTTTGAGACCTTATCAGGGTAGTATGCGTGAGCATAAAATTTCAAGAATCAAGGGTTGGAAACCAGGGATGCTTCCCCGGGCCATAGCCATATCAGGATGGAGAGTAGCGGTTGAAAAGTAAGAAAAAAGGTATTGAGGGACAAAAAAAAAGGGATTTCGCTGGTTCCGATCCGGCTCAAAGGGGCGTGATTGTCGCCCACCATGGGATTGCCGTGGGTATTTTGTTTGAATCCGGAGAAAGGCAGATGGTAAAGGTGAAAAGGAACTCCGGTCATGTTGTCGGCGACAGCGTGGTTGTGCAGAACCATCGCCTTAAGCGGCTGCCGCGCAGAACAGAACTTTGCCGAAGGGATTCCAGGGGCAGTGTAAGGATTGTCGGCGCCAATCTGGATGTTCTGGGAGTGGTGGTTGCCCCCCTGCCTTTGCCTGCGCCCGGGTATATTGATCAGGCCATTGTTGCAGCCAGGGAGGCGGGCCTGATTCCTGTGCTGGTGATCAACAAGGGAGATCTTGAAGACTCTGAAACCTTTGTTGATAAGCTGACAGCCATCTATGCTGGAATCCTGGATGTTTTTGTTGTGAGCGCATTGGACGGTGAGGGGCTCGGCGTCTTGGAACTTTTTCTGGGGCAGGGGTTCCGGAGTTTTTTTGTGGGCATTACAGGGGTTGGCAAAAGTTCCCTGCTCAATGCCATTTGTCCCACACTGGATCTCAGGGTGGGGGAGCTCTATGAAGCGGGCAGCAGGGGGTGCAATACCACCACAGTTTCTACTCTTCATTCGCTGCCAGGGGGCGGTGAACTTGTGGATACCCCGGGTTTTAACGAATTTGGACTGGTGGATATTTCTGCCGGGGATCTTGCCGGGTATTTCCCCGGATTTGAAGAGGCCATGGAGGAGACCTGCCGTTTCAGGAATTGCCGTCACCGAACCGAACCGGGTTGCGCCGTGGCAAAATTGGTGGAGATCGGAAGGATTGCTGAAGAGCGTTATACCACCTATCTGGAGATTCTTGACCAGCTGGAAGCAGGAGAGGCCAGATTCAAGAGCCGGCGCTAGGGATTATTCATAATTCCGGATAACCCTTCTTGCCTTTCCCATTTTTGTCCGTTCAATTGAATCGGGTTTTACAAGTTCTATCATCCCTTTAAAATTAAGGGTTTCTTTGATTTTTTTTCCAATTTTTGATTTCAGATCTATTTTATTGTCAGGCGTTATATGGGGTCCATGCTCTACTTTTATATCCAGGCTTGCATAGGGGGATGGGTGGTCCAGGATGATCTGGAATTCTCCTGTGACCTCTGGAACCATATTTTCAAGCACCATGGCAATACCGTTGGGAAATACATTGATGCCTTTTACATGGAGCATGTCATCGGTTCTTCCCACAATTCTGAAGCGGAATCCTGTTCTGCCGCATTCACACGGGCCTGTTTCAAGGATTTCCATAAGATCGGAAGTCCGGTACCGGACCAGGGGCTGGGCTTCTTTTTTCAGGTGGGTCAAAACCATTTCCCCCAGGGCTCCCTGGGTAACAGGAATATCCTCCAGGGTCCCTGGATCAATGAGCTGGACAAGCAAGGCACCCTGTCCCAGGAAATGGAGTTTGTAATTATCCAGGCAGACCGAGGCAAAATTGCAGAGAACGTCTGAAACCCCATAGTTGGCGTTCTGGGCCTTCATTCCCCAGGTGGTTTCCATCCTTTGCCTGAATATTGGATTATCAAGCCCGGGTTCTCCGCCAAACAATCCCAGCTCCAGTCCCAGTTCACACGGATCCATGTTGAAATCCGCTTTTATTACTTTTTCCAGATGATTTGGATAGGAGGGTGTGGATGAAATGGCATTTATTCCAGCGTCTTTGATTATCTGGATCAATTGTCTGGCATTGCCCACGCCAAAGGGGAGAACACTGGCCCCGGTTGTTTCCAGATTGGCATGATCCGTGTATCCGCCCATCCACATGCAATAATTCAGGCAGTGTACCACCCGGTGATGGGGCCGAAGCCCTGCTGCCCAGAAGGCCCTGGCCCCGCAATTGTGGGTCAGGTCCAGGTCGTTTTTCGTCAGGGCAGTATAGATGAAGCTGCCTGTGGTGCCGGAAGTCCTGTGGACCCGGTTGATTTTTTTTGCAGGAGCCGCTATAAAATCACCAAAGGGCGTTGATCGCTTCTGGGAATCCCGAAGTTCCTGTTTGGTGGTAAAGGGAAGAAGGGAAAGATCCTCTGCATTCTTGATTTTATCTTTTGTGATGCCTGCTTTTGCAAATTTTTCCTGGTACATGCTGCTGTTTTTGTACACATAATTGATCTGGTCCAGGAGAAGATCTTTCTCCATTTTTTTCTGTTCTGAGGAAGATAAGGATTCCATATCCGGATTAAACATTGTCTGTTCCATTTTTTTTCCTTTGATGCCAGTTTTTTTAAAAGCAGACGATTTATTTTTTGCCCATCTCCTTGAGCCGTTTTTCCACAAAGTCTGTTCCGCTTTGGCCGCAGATGAGCAAATGGCTTTTCTCAAGCTCCATGGTTTGTTCAAAACTTGCTTCCATGCCCTGGTCAATGGCAGTTCGTGACAAGTTTGTGGCAAGGGGGGAGCGGCTGGCAATTTTTTTGGCCATGGCCATGGATTCTGCCATGAGATTTTCCAATGCCACCACACGGTTGACAAGACCTATTTTTAATGCCTCAGATGCATCGATGAAATCACCTGTCAATACCAGTTCTTTGGCCTTACCCAGTCCCACAAGATGGGGTAATAATTTGGTGCCGGCATTGGTAACGGTCATACCCACCGTGGTCTCGGGAAATCCAAACACAGCGGTTTCTGCGGCAATGCGGATATCGCACCCCATGGCAAACTCGCATCCACCGCCCAGGGCGTATCCGGGAATCGCTGCAATAATGGGCTTACCAAGTCTCATGGTCATCCGCTGGATGTCCTGGAGTCTTTGGGCTTCTTCCGTCCATTGTTCCAGGCTTTTACCCGAGGCAGTCTCCTTTAGGTCCTCGCCAGCACAAAAGGCTTTTCCTTCTCCAGTGAGGATAATCACCTGGGCATGGGTATCCAGTCTTGCCCTGTCAAGCTGTTCCATAAATCTTTTGAGTAGATCGATATTAATGGCATTGAGGCGGTGGGGGCGGTTCAGGGTTATTATCCCCACGTTCTTGCTGGAATGGTACAATACGGTTTTGTTTTCCATGGGTGTCTCCTATGATAATTCTGTTGTGGCTGTAATGGGAATATACAAAATTTATTTCCTTTGTTTGAACTATGATAATAGATACTTGTTATTTTATAATGAGATTCCAGCCGGCTGTTTCCAGCCGTAAGGTATCCCTGGCTATGTATTATGTTTCCTGTCCCAGGTCAATGCCTTTGACAATTGAGCATTGATGCGTGGGGTATAGATGATTATAATAGATGAACAAACAAATTCTGAAGGGGGGATCTATGTTGAAAGTCTATGCAGCAAAATGGTGTTCACATTGTACAAAAACCGTTGAATATTTAAAAAAGAATAAGATTGAGTTTCAATATTTTGAAATGGAAAAACAATCGGAAAATACAATTGATAAAATCATCCAGGCGAACGGAGGCGATGATTGGGTTGTACCCACACTTGAGTTCAATGGAAAATGGAGGGAAGGAAAACTCTATAATGAAAGAGAACTAAAAGAGGATCTAACTCAATTAGGTATGAGGTAAATCATGGATATAAAGAAATTAAAAACGTTTTTTATGTGGTGTACCATCATGAGCGGGGCCATGCTGGCCCTCTCTATCCTGGTATGTACCCTGGGCCAGGATTTGGTTTATACGATTCACAGCCAATTGTTTCATATCCCCAGGGAAACTTTGGATGTGGCCATTTATCTGTTCCTGGGCTTGTTTAAAATTGTCTGGATAGTTTTTAATCTCGTTCCCTACCTGGCATTGGTGATAATGGAAAAAAAATAGTATGGTTCCGATAGTATGGTTCCGATAGGATGGTTCTGGCCCAGGCCCAGTGGATCATCCATGTGAATGGACCTGGAGGTCGTCTTTTCTATATCTCCCTGTGGTCCCGCCCGGTTTTTGAAAGGTAATATTCATAATCACCCCTGTAGTCAGTCATTCTTCCCTGGTCGATTTCAAAAACACGGCCCACAAGGCTGCGGAGAAAATGCCGATCGTGGCTTACCAGAACAAGGGTTCCTTTGAAATCTTTCAGGGCCTGGAGAAGGATTTCCAGGGACTGAATATCCAGGTGGTTGGTGGGTTCGTCAAGGATTAAAAAATTTAAGGGGCGCCCCAGAAGAGTTGCCAGGACCACCCGGCTTTTCTCTCCTCCCGAGAGTTGAGCTATACGTTTTTCCACATCATCACCGGAGAATAGAAATGAGGCGCACAGGTTACGGATAACACCGATTCCTGCGAGGGGCAGGGCATCCTGGACTGTGTCGAAAACGGTTTTTTTTGGATCCAGAATATCCATGGCGTGCTGGCTGAAATAACCCATTGCAACACTGGCTCCGATTCTAAATAGGCCCTGGGTCGGCTGGGTTTTTCCTGCCAGGATCTTCAAAAAAGTTGATTTGCCCGCTCCATTGACTCCGACCACGGCAATTTTATCCTGTCGGCTGATAAGCCCGGAAATATTGCTGAATACTGTTTTGGGCTCCCTGTCCCGGGTTTCCCATGTTTTCTTAAGATCATCCAGGAGGACAACATCGTCCCCTGACCGGGGGATCTTGGAAAATTCAAATTTTATAATTCGTTGATGTTCCGGCAGTTCAATCCGTTCTATTTTTTCCAGTTTTTTGATGCGGGACTGTACCTGGGCAGCATGGGATACCCTGGCCTTGAAGCGGGCGATGAAGTTTTCTTCTTTGGCAAGCATCTCCTGCTGACGTCGGTAGCTTGCCAGGAGATTTTCCAGCCTTATTTCTCTTTCCTTGATATAAAAATCATAGTTTCCCCCATAGGTGGTGGTCGTATAATTGGCCACTTCAATGGTCCTGGATACCACCCTGTTCATGAAATCATGATCATGGCAGGTCATTAAAAGGGCGCCCTTAAAATCATTGATCAGCCAGTTTTCCAGCCAGAGGATGGATTCCATATCCAGATGGTTGGTGGGCTCATCCAGAAGCAGGACATTGGGGCTGATGGTAAGAATTTTTGCCAGGGCAATGCGCATCTTCCACCCGCCGCTGAAGGATTCCACAGGCAGGGTGTACTCATCAGGGCCGATTCCTAAACCAGTGAGAATAGTCTGGGCACGGGTTTCAAGATCATATCCCCCGCGATTTTCAAACTCCTCGGCAGCTTCCCCATATTTTTCAAGCATGCTTTCCAAGGCATTTTCATTCATGGGCTCTGCCATTGCAGCTTCCATCTTTTTCATCTTTTCACCCAGATCTATCACATCGGAAACAGCGGACATTACCTCGGAAAGAGCTGATTTGCCAGACATCTCCCCCACGTCCTGGGAAAAATATCCCAGTTTTATTTTTTTTGAATAGGAGATCTCTCCGTCATCTGGATCTTCTTCACCCGTGATCAGGCGGAAGATGGTTGTTTTGCCTGTGCCATTGGCTCCCACAAGCCCGATTCTGGTGCCGGGCAGAATCTGCAGGCTGGCGTTTTTAAAAAGAATCTGGGATCCGTGCTGTTTAGATATGTTTGTCAGATGAATCACTTGATGGCTCCAAAAAATCAATGGAAATACCATATATGAAGGTCAGGTTGCAAGAAAAAGAAAATCAGTCTCCAGGTAAATTATTATTTATATCTCAATGGGACTGTTACATGCAGCCATATGATTTCTTACAGCAGATTTCATTTCCAAGAATAATTTTGCCTTACACTCCAAGATGTATTATTCTGATCAAATTGATTTGAATATTGGAAATAAGGGAAAATAGCTCTTCACACATAATGTGTCAGGATGACAAAGGATTATGAACAAAAAAAGCGAATATAAATTTTGCCCTTTGTGCAAGGGGGAGTTTGAAAAAAAAAGACTGATCCATCACGAGCCGGAAAGACTTGTGTGTAAAGACTGCAATTTTATTTTTTACCTGGATCCCAAGCTTGTGGCCTGCACCATTGCAGAAACCAATAATGGAGTCGTCCTTCAAAGGCGGAACAAAGAGCCCAAAAGAGGGTATTGGGTTCTTCCGGGAGGGTATGTGGACAGGGGGGAAACCCTGGAAGAGGCGGCAAAGCGTGAGTTTTTTGAAGAAACAGGATTGCATACCCGAATCAATTGTCTGCTGGGTACCTATTCCTATCCAGGAGAAGCAAACATCATCATCGTATACCATAGTGATATCACTGGCGGAACCATCCGGCCCTGCCATGAATCAATGTCCATTGATGAATTTGAAAAAAATAAAATACCCTGGGATCATCTGGCTTTTGACACAACCAAGAAAGCTTTACAAAAATACACAGAGAAGAAATGATTTTTTTTAAAAAACGAAGGCGTATGAATGGTTAAATTGAATATTGTATTATTGGAACCTGAAATACCTCAGAATACCGGAAATATTGGCAGGACATGCAATGCCATGGGTGCGGTTCTGCATTTGGTTGAACCTTTGGGGTTTTCCCTGGAGGATAAATATTTAAAGCGGGCCGGCATGGATTACTGGAAAGACGTAGATGTAAAATATTACAGGAATTATGAAGATTTTCTTGGGAAAAATCCCCAGGGCCAGAAAGTTTTTCTTTCAAAAAAAGCGAGTAATCGGTGCGATGAGTTTATCTATGAAAAGGAAGTGTTTCTGATTTTTGGTAAGGAGTCTATGGGTCTTCCGGAAAGAATACTCAAAGAAAATCATGATTTTTGTGTAAGAGTACCCATGTCTGCCCGGACAAGGTCCTTAAACCTTGCCAATACTGTTGCCATCCTCAGCTATGAGGTGATGCGGCAGAACTCTTTTGTCGGGTTGAAAATTGAGGGTGATTTACCCTAGGGAACATGCTATACCATTGATGCTCAGCCATCAAACACAATCAATGTAAATCTTTTGATACGAAGGGTTTTCAATGAAACCAAGAGGGTATTTACATTTTATTACCAGAAAATGGGACCTGATAGCTGAATTGTTTGAAATAAACAGGCAGGGGCCCATTGATCAGGCCACGTTGGTGCAGACCATCGGCTATCATCATCCGAAAGGGGACACTTCCGCCCTTATTGAACGCCTTTTATCCTATGAGGTGATTACCCGGCTTTTTACCGGCCAGACCCTTTATAATCTTGGTTTTTTAACGGAACAGATTGTTGAGCATCTTTTAGACGAACAGCAGCTGGGCCTTTCTGAAAGCATCCTGGTACATCTGGAATTATTTGATAAATTAAGCGCGGGCTTGCTGGCTGCTGTTGAGGACAGGGATCTGGATCGGATGATCCGGGGTATCAAAAAGATCAACAAACAGACCCAGACAGTCAAGCGCCAGGCCCTTCACAATTACAAAGCCATCCAGAATATTGTAGGGGAATCTAAAAAGATAAGTACAATCATTCCTTTGAAACAGCGCTATGCCGATGTCCTTGAAACCTGGGAGAACTACATTACCCCCATGGCCAAAATGATTGACCCCTGGGGGGCTTTTGATTCCAATACCGACAATGTCATTGTCCGCCTTGACAGGGCAGGGGATATTCTGGAAGCAGCCGGTGCCCTTATTTCTGAACGTGAAAATATTCGCAGGGCCAAGCATATGATTGTGGATATGAAAGCAAATCTCATTGAAACCTTCAGTCTTTCCAGGGCTCTGCTGCAGCCATTGTACGAAATTGCACGATTAAATTCAAAGGTGACCAGCAGTACCTCCATTATCCTGGAGTATGCCCGGAAGAATAATTTCAAGGCCATTGAAGAAATAGCCAGCCTGGATTGGTTTTTCAAGGAAAGATCCCCCTTGGTGAGCAATGATACGGGATTGATTACATATTATGCCGGGTTCAAGGATATTCAGGAGAATTCAGCTCCCCCTATTTTAATTCTGGGTGAAGAGGAAAAATCATCAGAGGCATCCAAACTCCTGCCCCCGCTGAACAGGTATGCAGTGCTGGATGAGATAAAATCTGATCTGCCCATTGCCAATGCCATTCAATGGGCCATTGATCAATATCCTGATTTTTCAACGGGAAAAATTTTAGACATCATCCTGCTCATGATGACAGAGAAAAGCCTGGCGGTCCAAAAGGATGAACAACAAAGCTTTCAGACAAAAACCCATGTGATTCAGGGATTTACTCTAAAGGTGGAAAAAAAGGTGGAAAAACATGTATAACAATGACCCGGATTTCGCATCTCTGCGTAAAATCAAGGAATTATTTCACCATTTCTCCATGGGGTTTCATTTGTGTATTGATGATGGAGAATTGTACCGGGAATTAACGGAAAATGAGGTCCAATACAGATCCCTGTTTACTTGTCTGGGATATAATTTGTCCCAGGGCACCCAAGGAGTTTACTATTTTGAGCCTGACAAAGAAAGGACATCTGTTAACCGGGTCAGCAAAAAATTTACGCTTTTCATGGCCATTCTCTATGATTTTCTGGCAGACCAGGGAAAAGATCCGGTTTCTGCCATTACGGAAGAGTATTTTCAAGTAAAGGATCTGCCCCATTTACACCAGGATCAGTACAGGAAAATATTGGAAAAGGTAAATATTACCCAGGAATCAGATATCTTAAAAATTCTCCAGAGACTTCAAAAATACGGGTTTCTGGAACTCAGGGACAATTATCTGATCCTGTTCAAGAAATCTGTGTCCAGATTTACAAACCTGTTTGCAGAATTTAAGGAGCCCCTTAAAACCCATACTTCTGAGGCAGGGGAAAACAATGGAGAATAAAATTCATTATGGCATCCGGAGACTGGTTCTTCTGAATACGGAAAGTTTTTCTCTGGGGGATTTCCCCCTTGACAGGCCTTTGTCCATTTCCGCCACCAACAACGTTGGAAAATCAACTGCCATTAATGCCCTGCAATTTCCTTTTCTGTGCAACCGGAGGGATATGGTTTTCCCAAAGGATGATAAAGAAACACTCAAGTATTATTTCCCCTATGAGAACAGTTATGTGCTTTCGGAAATTTTAACGGATACGGGCATGTATGTTCTGGGAGCTGCCGGCAGGGGCCAGCTTGCAGGATATGAATACCAATTGTTTGCCTATAAGAAAAATTTCAACTTGTCTGATTTTTTAGTGGATGATCCGGCCCTGGAAAATAAAAAATCCGTGCGGACCCTGAAAGAACTTGAACGACACCTGGGGCTGAAAGATATCTGGGTGAAAAAACTCCGGCCCAAACAGATGCAGGATGCCCTTATCGGCAAGGAGATCACCCTTAACGGGAATGAAAAGTTTTCCATCGGGCTTTTCAGGCTCAAAAGCCTTACGGACAAAAATTATCGTTTGTTCATGAGTATTTTTAAAAACCTTCTCCATATGAATAATTTTAATATGGAAGAGGTGAAAATGTTTTTGATCAATGCGCTTTTACCAAGCTGGGAGACTGTTTCCGGCGATTTCATGACCGAGTATAAAGAGTATAATCAATCCTTTGAGCAGGAAAGAAATAAAATCAGGGTTGCAGAAGATGTTTCAGAAGAGGTGGAAGCCCTGGCATCCCTGAAAGCTGAATGGGATGAGATTTATCAATTTTTATCTCCAGCCTATAAAAATATAGAACAGCGGTACCAAAAAGAATGGGATCAGAAAAGAGCGGATATTGAGACCTTAACATCTGAATTCGGAGAACTTGAAAACAAAATCAGGGAAATTGAAGAGGAAAATTCCCGAGTGGGGGAAGAGTCCAGGATTCTGTTTAAAAAGAAAGAAGACCTGAAGGACTGGCAAAAGGAGTTGGAAAAACAGGCCATTCGGTTCAAGCTTTTTCCTTCCATGGAAGAATGCCGCAAACAATTACTTTCCCTGGAAAAAGAAAGGGACCAGATTACCATTGAACTGGGCAAATCCAGTGTTGATTCCGTTACAAGGCTGGAGCAGAAAATTCATGTGTGTGAACAACAGATTAAGAAGCTGAAATCCCAGTTAGCCCATAGTAAATCAAATTTACTCTTTCTGATCAAAGATCATTTTAATGAATCTGATATCCAGACTCTCATGAAGCTTATTAACCAGCAGATCTTTACCTCCTTTCAAGTAAATGGGGGGGATCTCAATGTCCATGATGAAAAAGCTCTGGTCAACAGATTAAAAATAATTTTATCCCATTGTGAAAACGGATTTTACAACGATGGAAGCGTTTTGATCAATCTGGCCAGGCTTGATTCTGTCAACCTGGATGATTATTTCAACTATGAGCAGATTTTGGATAACCTGGACCATGCACTTGAAGATTTGCACCAGCTTAAGGGCAATCGGAATATTGCTCTCAATTATCAGCAAAGGGAAAAAGACAGGGATGCCATTGACCAGAAGGCTAAATCACAGGAACGGGAATTAAATCAATATGGCATTTTTCTGGAAAATAAAAAAAAGGAATCTGCCGTTGAACAGAAATATGTTCGTGAGGTTGCAGCCTATGATGAGATCCAGGAGAAAATAAAAAACAAGGATGCAGAAAAAATCCAGCTGGCCCAGAGAAGGATCGGGGACCAGCTCAAGACCCAGGAAAAACAAAAGACTCTTCTAAAGATGGAAAAAGAATTTCTCCAGGTTTCCATTGTAAATGATTTTGAAGGTAATAATGCCTTTGGTGAAGCCGGGAATTATCTTGACACGGAACAAATAGCAATTGGAGATTTAATCAGTTCCTATGTAAAAAAGAAAGAGAGAATCGACGAAATTCGAACACTTATTGAGCATGGGTTTTTGAAAATCCAAACCCTTGGGGGGAATCGGTTTTCCCTTGGCAGGGACATTCCGGCTCAAATTTTATCATTACAGGAGCATACAGACAAAGAGAGTATAAAAAACTACAAGCAGGCCCTTAAAAATCTCCAGGAAGACAGAAGCCGTGAACTGGGGGCCATGCTGAAAAATCTGGCAAACCAGCTGGAATTGTTCAAGGTGGAGATAAACCGTTTTAACAATGAAATGAATCAACATCCAATATCCAATATTCAGAGAATTAAATTCATTGTGAACGAGGATAATAATATCCTGAGTACCATTAAGAAATTGATTTTTGAAGATACCCTTTTCGGGGGAAGCAGGCATATTGACCAGGTGGTTGAAAACCTGAACCACATCATAAAGGGCAAGGGGATTTCCATATCTTTGCCCAATCTGTTTAATCTGGGTATCTATCTGAAGTTGGAAAACGGAAAAGAAATTGAAAATTTCGGTAAGGGCAGCATTGAGTCAACCGGCACGGATCTCACAGTAAAGGTGGTTTTGAACGTAATGCTCTTGAGTCGGATTCTGCACATAAAACCCAATCAAATGCTGAATATCCCGGCGTATATTGATGAAGCAGGCCAGATCGATCCCATTAACCAGCAGACATTAATAGAACAATGTGCCAAGGCAGGGTTTATCCCTGTTTTTGCATCGGTGGAAGCCCAGTCAACGGCTGAATACTGGATCGGCCTGAAAGAAGTGGATGGTAAAATTTTTGTTACCCAGGATGATTGGTACCGCCTTACGCCAAAACCCCTGGAAGACCCAGAAAATTAATATTGGAAAATTGATAGTGGAAAATTCAACCCGCAACTGCCTGATAAAATTAAAGGAAGCCGGCCGGCTGACCAGCTCCCAGGTGCCCAAATCAGCTGCAAAGGAAATCAACCAGATCAAAGACCAGGGCTTTATTGACTGGGAGAGATCCGGAAGGGGTGGCATCTATACCATAAATGACCCGGAAGCCATAAAGACTTTATTGGAAAACACAGGGTATCATGGCCCAACAGAAAATCTTAGTTCAAAGGCCAGGGCAGTGGCTTTTCATAAAGATGCCCATAAAGGAAGGGATGATACACTTCTTCTTATGCTGTCAGCCACAAATGGGGTAAAGTGGCAAAACAATGGAGTATCTGTTGATATTTTTCGAATTGTCCGGCAATGCGGAATCGCATCCCTGCTCATAAGGCCGGAGGACAACTGGCAAACGGATGATCCCATTGCCCTAGTTGAGAACAAAGACCTGCTTGTTTATGCGGACAGATATTTTAAACAAATCCAATTTACAGGAAGTATTCTCTATTATCGGGGATGGGTATCAAAAAGAACCATTGCCTGGCTGAAAAAACAAAGAAATATTCCCATTACTATTTTCCCGGACTATGATCTGGTGGGTCTGAAAAATTATTTGATTCTTAAAAAAGAACTGCCTGATATTAACATTTATATTCCAGGGGATTTGCCAAATCTGCTTACAAGATATGGGAAATCGGAAAAATTAAATTCATCAACAGATCGGAAAATCATTGAGCAGACCCGGGATGCGGATGCCCTGTACATCTATTCCCAGATTTTAAAATACGGGGTTTGCCTTGACCAGGAAAGTTTGATGCTCACATCGTAATGTAAGGTTTTACTAAAAAAGGAAAAAAAATATGAGTACATATTCATGCCCCAGGACTTCAGCTATTATTCCTGACCGTCCCCTGGAGAATGAGGAAAAAACCCTTGTGGAGGATATTCTGTTGTCCATTATCCGGCCCGAGGCTGTTGTGGAAGAAATTGTGTCCGGAGGCAAATTTATAGCAGTGAAGGCAGGTGGCCGCATGGGGCTTTCCGCCCTGCTGGGAGCAAGTCCCAGGGAACATGAAATGGACCTTGCCCATAAAATGGTTGGGAAACCCGTAAAAGAAGTGGCCGACCTTCTCCGCAAGCCCTTTCCCTTCAGCATTGCCCTGGGTCTGGCCGCATTGAATGCCGGAAATACTCCAGATCCTGAACAGGTTGAGCCTGATAACTTTCCAGCGGATGATTTGATTGCAAAACTTGGCAAAGATAAAATCACAGGCCTTGTGGGAGAATTTCCCTTTGTGGACTCCTTAAAAGACCGGGTGGGTATTTTTCATCTGTTTGAATTAAAATCTGTACCCGGTGCTGTTCCCCGGGATCAATGGGAACGAGTGCTGGCTGAACTGGATGTTTTTGCCCTCACCGGGACCACTTTGTTAACCAGAAGCATGGGATGGTTCCTGTCCAGGGCTTCCCAGGCAAAAATTGTAATTTTAGGCCCCACCACCCCCTTTTCCCAGGCCTTGTTCGCCCATGGGGCTGATTACCTGAGCGGCTCCGTTGTAACGGACATGGAAAAGGTGGCCCAGGGGGTTCAAGCTGGCCTGCCCTTTCAACAAGTGAAAAGAAACGGAGGAATCATTTTTACCCAATGGAAAAAAGCAAATTAAAAGATCAAATTCAAAAATCGAATTCAAAAACCAGATTATAAAGATAAGGATATTGAATCGTGGCGCATCATACTGCTAAATCCGGATATACCAGCCTTGTCGACCGCCTCAACCGGTTTCCCCAGGGCGCACCGCCCTCCAAGCTGCTGGACAGGATACTGACCATGCTGTTTTCTGAAACAGAAGCTCGTCTGGTCTCCCTTCTTCCCATTAAACCGGTCACTGCGGAAAAAGCCGCCCAGATCTGGAAAATGGGTCTGCCAAAAGCCAGGAAAATTTTGGATCAACTTGCTTCCAGGGCCATATTGGTGGACATTGATAATAACGGAGAATCCCAATATGTCCTGCCCCCGCCCATGGCTGGATTTTTTGAATTCTCCATGATGCGGGTGCACCATGATCTGGACCAGAAAGTATTAAGCGAATTGTTCTATCAATATTTGAACGTGGAAGAAGATTTTATAAAAGATCTGTTTACCCTGGGGGATACCCAGCTGGGTCGGGTTTTTGTCCATGAACCCGTGCTGTCCAATGAAAATGCCATCCATGTGCTGGATTACGAGCGGGCATCACAGGTCATAAAAACAGCATCCCACATGGGTATCAGCACCTGTTACTGCCGCCATAAAATGTTTCATTTAAACAAATCCTGTGGCAGACCCATGGATATCTGCATGACCTTTAACACCTCAGCGGCTTCCCTTATCAAACATGGCCATGCCAGACAGGTGGATGTGGCAGAAGGTCTTGATCTCCTGGATCAGGCCTATGAATCCGATCTGGTTCAGTTTGGGGAAAATATCAGGAAACGGGTAAATTTTATATGTAATTGCTGCAGCTGCTGTTGTGAGGCCATGATTGCAGCCCGCAAATTTGCCATATTCAACCCGGTGCATACTTCCAATTTTATTCCGGAAATCAACATTGATTCCTGCACAGGCTGTGGTAAATGTGTGGCTATCTGCCCGGTGGAGGCCATGACCCTGGTGTCAGCCAATGACCCCCAAAAACCCAAAAAGAAAAAAGCCCGGCTTAATAAGGATATCTGCCTTGGCTGTGGTCTTTGTGTCCGGGCATGCACAGAGGACAGCCTTGAATTAAAACCCCTGGACCAGCGGGTCATTACCCCGTTGAACGCCACCCACAGGGCCGTTGTAATGGCCATTGAACGGGGAAAGCTTCAGCACCTGATTTTTGATAACAAGGTACTGTTCAGCCACAGAGCCCTTGCTGCAGTCCTGGGAGTGATTTTAAAACTGCCCCCAATGAAACAGATCCTTGCCAGCCAGCAGGTCAAGTCCCGTTATCTGGAAAGTCTGATTCAATACATGGAAGGTTCTCAGATCATATGAAGAGGGGGTTAGCCCAATGTTTTATCGCCTTATGGATTTGACACTTTGGCTTGGCCCTTTAGTGATAACTGTAAAGCCATCCAGATCATGCCCTTAAATTTTAACCCCGACGATAAAAAAAGCGACAAGGGCTCTATACCGATTCCCGCCAAAGAAAGGCTGGCTTTATTCCATTGGTTTGGTTATCCCGGAAGTTCGGTCTGTCGGCGCTAATATTGATGGAATTTCAGGCATGGCCATCGACCGGACCAGCAATGTGGCCATTGCCATGATCAATAATTACGGAGATATACAGGACCTTTATATTGAAACCCTTGATCCAAAAAATAGCATCGAACTGATTGCATCTATTAAAAAAGTGTCCATGGTTTGTTTGAACTGGAGTTTCCCCAGATATTTTATTTTTAAATCTGAGGATAGAAAGTTTGTAGATACCATATGCGGTATTCGGAGAAGTTTATAAAAAAGCGAGACTTACAGGGAAAGTCTGGGGTTTTTAGGAAAAATAATAACTTCACGTTAATATCGTCACTGCCGCATATATATTGACTACCGAATATATCTTTTGGAAGCTGTCACTCGGTTAGAAAATTTCCTCATCATTAATCATACCGTATATACGCACGAGAAAAATTACTAAAATTATGGATAGATTTTGCTATTTTCAACTATTTCACGTAAAGTTCATTTTAGGAACTTTTGCAGTTACAATTTGAATCTTTGGATACTATAATCGCTAAAGTTTATGCAAATAATGCCAAATTTGGCGATATGTATAAATTCAACCATACAGTGGGCATTCTTATAAATGATGCAAGATAAGGTTAAACCGAAATTGCCTGGTCAACCATCCACTCGTATATCCAGTATGTTTTCGGCTTTTTATCGTTTTGGTCTTATGGGTATATGGGGTGCCTATATTGTTCTGTTGATGTCCTTACTGATCACCATCAGCGCCTGGTATTTCGCAAAAGCTGAAACAACCAAAAGGGATCATGCACACTTCAATTTTCGGGTCGAGTCAATAGAAAAAGGAATTTATGAGCGCCTCCAGGCCTATGAGTTTCTGCTTCAAGGGGGGAGCGGTCTTTTTTCGACTACCAATGAAGTCACTCGGGATGAGTGGCGGACCTATATAACGAGGTTGCAGATTAATCAATATTATCCGGGAATTCAAGGGGTTGGTTTTTCTAAACGAATTCTTCCTTCTGATAAGGATGCTCACATTCGCCAGATTCGCAGTGAGGGTTTCCCCAAATACACTATCAACCCTGCAGGGGATCGGCCGGAATACACCTCAATCATCTTCCTGGAACCCTTCGATTGGAGAAATCAACGGGCTTTTGGCTATGACATGTTTTCTGAACCTATCCGTAAAGAAGCCATGATCAGAGCCCGTGACACTGGGAATGCAGCCTTAAGCGGAAAGGTCATTTTGGTCCAGGAAACGGATAAGGACAAACAGGCGGGCTTTCTCATTTACCAGGCAATTTACCGCAAAGGAGAACCGCACGATACACCAGAACAGAAGCGTAAGGCGTTAATGGGATATGTTTACAGCCCTTTTCGTATGAATGAGTTCATGAAGGGTATTCTGGCCAAAAAAGAGGGCTACATTGAACTTCAGATTTTTGATGGAGATAAGCCGCTTCAAGAAACGCAGCTGTATAACAGCGATAAAGAGGAAGAACCTTTCAACTACGCTGAAGGTCGCCATTTTGCCACTGACCAAGTTGTCCTGGAATATGCTAGTCATCGTTGGTTGCTATCTTTTGTTTCCTCAAAACATTTCGAAAACAACATCTCGACCGGCAGTTCAAATTTCATTTTATGGCTCGGCATCACCATCAGCCTGCTGTTATTTGGCATGTTATTGTCTTTAGCCAAGTCGTACAGCCAAGCAATCAATCTGGCAAATACGACAGTGGACCTGAAAAAGGCGAATATCGAATTAAGAAAAGAAATCATGGAACGTGAGCAGGCTGAGATGGAGTTGCATAAAA
>Ga0307988_1000803_pt1 | contig 20017 bp, 18 predicted proteins | sample EllFjometagen183_FD_203166 | JGI IMG/M metagenome (GOLD analysis project Ga0307988, IMG submission 203166) | Marine microbial communities from Ellis Fjord, Antarctic Ocean - #183 | ecosystem: Environmental > Aquatic > Marine > Unclassified | place: Southern Ocean | collected 2014-10-08 | reverse complement strand
CAATCATCATCGGTGAACCACTGAGCCAGGCAATCAAAAACATGCACAAAGCGCCATAACTCATTCCATAAGCGTTGCTCTGAATGATTGGCAGTTTTTTCTGCTGGTTGCGGGCCGAAAGAATATTCCCAAGAGAAGCCAGATAGGTCGCCCCAAAACTGAACACCAATCCTGAGATAATGGGGCCTGAAAAATTAACAGCAGCCATTTCCGGCCAGAACAAAAACCCCAGTCCGATCAACCCGAAAATCCCCCCGATCATGACTTTCCACTCCACCGGTGTCCCAAGAAATATTCGCCCATTAATCAGGTTCATAATAACGATGGTTGAAAACACCACGGCGGCTAAGCCACTGGTGATATAAAGCTCAGACAGGTAAAAAAACAGATAATTCAGGGCAAAAAGCATGACCCCCTGCAATGCCATGAACAAATGCTCCCGGCGAGTAAAACGCATTGGCCGTTTTGTCAATAAACACCAGATCAAGAGAAACAGTGCCGCCAGGGCAAAACGATAGGCAATAGAATACGCAGGGGCAACGACACCAAGTTGGTACTTGATCGCCAACCAGGTTGACCCCCAGATCAGAATTGTCATTGTATAAAAAAACAGATTGCCCATGGATCTCCCTTTAACCAGCATAAAAACCCGCTGAGTCTACACTGTTTTAAGGGATCAACAAGAGCAAAGAGTTTCTTTTTCAATAGGGCTGCAATAAATAACTTATTTAGTTATAATTGGAACAACTTTGAAAGAAATGAGGCTCCGATGAAATTTTTTTCTCCATTGTCGATATCTCGCTCCTTTATCTTGTTTATGATCATTGGATTGTTGACCCCATATATCTCCATAGCAGAGCAAACAAACCGTTTAATACATGAACAGAGCCCCTACTTGCAGCAACATGCTCATAATCCGGTCGATTGGTTCCCCTGGGGTGATGAAGCTTTTTCTCAAGCCGCTACAGAAGGAAAGCTTATTTTTCTCTCTATCGGCTATTCGACCTGTCACTGGTGTCATGTCATGGAGGCCGAAAGCTTTGCTGACGAGGAAGTTGCAGCTCTGCTGAAACAAAACTTTATCGCGATTAAAGTTGATCGTGAGGAACGCCCGGATATTGATCAGTTTTATATGCGGGTCGCAATGGAGCTCAATGGCAGCGGTGGTTGGCCGCTGACGATTATCATGACACCAGATAAAACCCCGTTTTTTGCTGGCACCTACTTTGCTAAAGAACGTCGCTTCAACCGACCGGGATTAATGGATCTGCTCCCCCAGATCGCCAAGGTCTGGCAAGAAGAGCCCGCCAGGTTACTACAGGAGGGGAAAGCAGTCCTCAATAAATTGCAGCAGCGGCAAAGCGGTTTGACTCCAGCGGCAACCTTGACAACAAGTGAACTGAAACAAGCTGAAAACATCCTCCGACAGAGTTTTGATAAAAAACGGGGCGGTTTTGGTGAAGCCCCTAAATTCCCTCGTCCCCACAGTTTGAGTTTTTTGTTGCAGCGTTATTATCGGACTGGTGATACCGAACTATTGAAGATGGTTGAAAAAACCCTGCAAGCGATGCGTTCCGGTGGTATCTATGATCAGGTTGGATTCGGTTTCCACCGCTATTCAACAGATGCGGACTGGTTAGTTCCTCACTTTGAAAAGATGCTTTACGATCAGGCTGGGTTGGCGAGGGTGTATTTGGAAGCTTTCCAAGTAACCGGTAAAGTTGAATATAAAACAACTGCTCAAGAGATTTTTACCTACGTTTTGCGTCAATTACATGATTCAGAGGGGGGATTCTATACTGCTGAAGATGCCGATTCCAATGGTGTTGAAGGGCAATTCTATGTCTGGCAAAAGCAGGAACTAACCGACATTTTAGGTCTAGATCGCGGAGAGCGATTTGCGCAGATATTTAATGTTCTGCCAACAGGAAATTTCTCTGCCTATATTCCGGGGGACCCCCCGGGAACGAATATTCTTCATCAGAAAAAAAACATAACTGCTTGGGCTGATAAATTGAATCTTCCGCTGCATGAATTAGAGCAGCAGCTAGAGGAAGATCGAGTTCAGTTATTTAAGGCTCGTGAACAACGTATTCATCCTTTCCGTGATGATAAGGTGATAGCAGCCTGGAACGGGCAGATGATTTCGGCCCTGGCACTTGGAGCGCGAGCATTGGAAGATCCGGAGCTGTTGGAGGCAGCAGAACAAACGGCCAGATTTATCCTTTCAGAAATGCAGACCAAGGATGGTCAATTGTCGCGCCGTTGGCGAGCGGGTGATGCTGCAATTCCTGCTTTTGCCAGTGATTATGCTTTTGTGGCCAGAGGTCTGCTGGATCTTTATCGGAGCAGCCTGAAACCATACTACCTGCAGCAAGCACTCAGGTTGGCAGAACAGTTAGCTGTACATTTTACCGATCAACAGGGGCAGTTGTTTGAGACAACCGCCGACAGTGAGTTGCCGTTACGTACCAGTGAACTCTACGATGGAGCTTTACCGTCGGCTGGGTCGGTCACGATTGAGATCTATGCCCGGCTTTACCTGCTGACCGGGAATAAACTCTGGAGCCATCGAGCTGATTCGTTGCTGAAAGTTTCAGCGGCGCAAATCAACCGTTATCCTGCTGGCTTTACACAGTTTTTACTTGGTGCGAGCTTGTTGCTTGAACCGACTCGTGAACTGGTCATTGTTGGTTCAAGTGATAGTGCTGATACAGCAGACCTGTTAGCTGAAGTTCAACAAAAATTTATGCCTGATACCACCCTGCTGTTACGCCAGCAAGAAAACTCTGAGGTGATCGATAAGCTGGTTCCCTTTATTTCTGGGATGACTGTCATCAATGGTCAGGCTACCGCTTATCTATGCCAGAACTTTGCCTGTCAACGACCACAAACCCAAGCAAAAGAGTTGAGAAGATTGTTGAGACAGCCTGTCAATTGATAGATATTAATCGGTATTCTGCGAGCAGTCCTCTGCTGATCCCGAAACCAGACAAGAATAGATCATGGTCTTGCATTATTTTACTGCCCAGAAAAATACTTCCGCTCCGGTCGTCCTACGGCTCCGTAGATAAGTTCAGCGGTGAGTTGTCCTGCCGCTGTCAGATACTCCAGATAGCGGCGAGCTGTGGTGCGACTGGCGCCAAGCTGTTGACCCACTTCTTCAGCACTGAATCCCTCCAAATGGGGCTGTTCAAAAACTGTACAAATCTTTTTCAATGTCAGTGGGTCAATCCCCTTTGGGTAGACAGGTTCACCAGGGTTAACATCTTTGTAGGGATGTAATAGGCGATCAATATCCTGCTGATTGATGCTATTTTCTATTTTCAGCTGTTGTCTATGTTCTTGAAAGCGTTTCAATGCTTCCTCAAAACGGGGAAATATCACCGGCTTGAGAATATAGTCGAAGACACCACCGCGCATTGCTTCTTGCAAGGGTTCCAGTTCTTTGGCGGCAGTAATTAAGATCACGTCAGTGGCCTGATGACGGGCACGTAGCTTCCAGAGGATTTCAGTTCCTAGCCCTTCAGGGAAATAGAGGTCGAGCAGAATTAAATCTGGTTCCAGTAACTCCGATATTTTCTCGGCGTCTTCCAATGTGCCAGCAATCCCGCAAACCGTAAATCCAGCAACTTTTTCAGTGAAATGCCGGTGGATTTCAGCAATCCTCGGATCATCCTCGACAATTAATACACTAAAATCCATATTAAAGGTTCCTTCGCTTTGGGATAAAAACCGTGAATAGCGCACCGCCGAGTTCGCTGTCACCCAAGGTGATTTGTCCGTGTAGATCGTTCAGGGCACGCATGACCAGATGCAAACCATGGCCACGATCTTCTTGCTTGGTAGTGAACCCCCGGTCAAAAATTCTCTCGGCAATGTCCGGCGGAATTCCTGATCCGGAATCACCGATTTCAAAGACCAAGTCATTACCGGAATCGGTCATTGAAATTGCTACCTGTGGTTCATTTTTACTGTGCAGAGCCGCATCAAAGGCATTATCGATTAAGTTGCCGAGAATGGTGACAACTTTTTCCCGATTTAAATTGACTGGAACATCAATCAACTGGCTTTCCGGATCGATCACTAAATTGATTCGTAATTCCTGAGCATAATTGTACTTACCAATGACAAAAGCAGCTAGCATCGGGTGGGGAAGTGCTTTAGCCAGAAAGGCAATTAATCCCTGATAACCTGCCGTTTCTTTGCCAATTAGATCGAGAGCCTTTTTTTCATGACCAATTTGAATCAGGCCAGCAATGGTGTGTAATTTGTTGGAATATTCATGAGTCTGCGCTCGCAACATTTCTGAATACTCTTTGACCTGCGAGAGTTGCTTAGCGAGGATATCCAACTCGTCTTTACTGCGGAAACTGGCAACCGCGCCGATAACCTGACCATTTTCAACCATTGGTACTGTATTGATGATCATTGTGACACCAGCTATTTCAAATTCCTGATCGTAGCGCTGTTGCCCACCAGTCAGGACCCTGCTTAACTTGGCTCCCGGTAGAATTTCGCGGATATGTTGGCCAATGATCTCTTCTTCATGGCTTTTCTCCAGGCTTTCGATAGCAACCCGATTAACAACCGTCACTCGGGCCTCACGGTCGATGGCAACAATTCCCTCACGGATTGACTCTATGATTGAAGCACGTTCACTAAATAGATGGGCTATCTGCTCTGGCTCAAGCCCGAAAATAGCTCGTTTGAAACGGTTGGAGATCGTAACTGCGCCAAAGACACCAAGAAACATCAAACATCCAATCAGGATGCCTCCTTTGAGCTGTTGTTCGTGAACAATGCTGCGTACGTTTTCCTGCAGATAACCAACAGAAACCACTCCGACCACTTCTTGTTTGCTATTAAAGATCGGTACCTTACCGCGGATTGAGGGCCCTAAAGTGCCGATGGCACGCGAAATGTAAGATTGACCTCGTTCCAGAGCCGCCGCATTATCGCCACCAACCATTTGCTTGCCGATTCGATCCTGCTTCGGGTGTGAGAAACGGATACCATTACGATTACCAATAACAATAAATTCTGCGCCAGTATCCTGACGTATTTCTTCGGCCAGTTGTTGCAGCTTGCCTTCTGGATGTGACTTTACAATTTGTTTCTGCACCAGTGGAATTTTCGCAACGGTTCGCGAAACCTGTAACGCTCGCTTGCCAATCTGCCCTTCCAATACTTTACCGATCATTGCTGTATACATGCCACCTGACATCAGAGTCAGTGACAGCACCAGTAGACAGACCAGCAGTATCATCCTGGTTTTGAGGCTAGCTGTTAAATGCTGGCGGCGTATTGTGTTGAAAATTCTAATCATAAAAACTCATTTTTTTTTTTTGGAATCATACAATCGCCAACAGAATAACTTGAAATGGCCATGAACAGAATGAACAAAATGCCCTTAAAGTTAAAAAAAACCATTATGACCCCATTGTTTACAGTGTTTTACCAGACGGTTAGTTTCTGTGTAAAAAATATGGATATCTCGCAATAAAACTGTTCGGCATAGCGTCGAGCTCTAACATGGAGGAGAATTCAGATGAAGAGAACAATTGGTAAACTGATGATGTTGTTGGTGCTGGTAGCGTTGACGCTGCCGGTCAATACAAGTTTGGCCAGTAGCGACGTAAAAGAATTGCACTTTCTGATTCCTGGGGGTGCTGGAGGTGGTTGGGATGGAACAGCCCGTGGCGTCGGTAAGGCGCTGCTTGATTCCGGATTGCTTGAGCATGCCTCGTTTGAAAACATGTCGGGTGGCGGCGGTGGCAAGGCCCTGAATCATCTGATCAGTACCGCAAAACGTCAGCAAGGTACTATGCTGGTTAACTCGACTCCAATTATTATTCGCTCTCTGACGGGTGTATTTCCCCAATCTTTTCGTGATCTGACCCCCATTTCTGCAGTCATTGCCGATTATGCTGCTCTTGTTGTCGCAAAAGATTCCAAATATCAGACTCTTAAGCAAATCATGGACGATTTCAAAAAAGATCCCCGTTCGGTAAAAATAGGTGGTGGTTCCGTTAAGGGCAGCATGGATCATCTGGTCCCGGCGATGATCATTAAGGCCGCTGGCGCCAATCCGCTAGACTTAGTTTACATTCCATACGATGCCGGTGGCAAAGCGATGGCTGGTCTTCTTTCTGGAGACATTAAAGTTCTTTCAACTGGCTTTGGTGAGGCCCTCGGCCTAGCCAATCAAGGTGAAGTCCGGATTATCGCCGTCACTTCTGACGAGCGTCTTACTCAGGCTCCCGATGTACCGACTGCTAAGGAGTCAGGCATCGATGTAACTTTTGCTAACTGGCGTGGCTTCTTCGGTGCTCCTGGCCTGCCGGAAGCTAAGGCTCAGTCTTATCGTGATCTTCTGAAAAAAATGTACGACACCCCAGAATGGGAAGATGTGCGTAGCAAACGAGGCTGGCAAAACCTTTATAAACCGGGTGCCGAGTTTACTGCTTTTCTTGAGAATCAAGAAAAGGCCATCGGCGGCATGATGCGTGAGCTTGGGTTTCTTAAGTAATTAGAAAAAAGTACAACAACGATAAAACCATCGAGCATTCCCTCTCTTTTTGAGAGAGGGAATGCACCTTGATAATAGTAATATCTGAAAGGTTTTTTCATGGCACGGGAAAAGATAGGAGCGCTGGTGATGCTGCTCTTTTCGATGGCTTATGGATTGTTGGCACTCAGAGTTCCCCTAAGTTTCATGGATCAGGGTGAATTTTTCACCCCACGTACCATGCCTTATGCATTAGCGATTCTTGGACTTATTCTTTCGCTAATGATTTTATTGTTGCCAACTACTGATCCAGAAGGTAAGCGAACCCTCAAAGAAGAAACCCATGGCATGGACTGGAAAAAGGCAATCCTGCTGGTGGTGGGGATGATTATTTATGGTCTCGTAATGAAGTGGCTTGGCTTCATTATCTCTTCGATTGTGTTTTTGCTCTGTGGGTTCTATATCCTTGGCGAACGGCGGGTTAAGCGGATGCTGTTGGCAGCAATTCCTCTGGTAATCTTCCTTTGGTTCATTATGTCAGCTCTCCTCGGTGTTTACATTGCCCCGGGTGAACTCTTCTACACGTTGGGGATCTTATAATGTGGGACGGAATGCTGAGTGGCATGTTGACTGGGATCAGTACCACGATGATCCCGATGAATATTGCCATGGTACTCTTCGGTTGTTTTATGGGCAGCCTGATCGGCATGTTGCCAGGGTTGGGACCTATCACTGCAGTGGCACTGATGATCCCAGTGACTTACGGATTAGATCCCTCCACTGGGATGGTTCTGTTGGCGGGGGTTTACTACGGTGCAATATTTGGGGGTTCGACCTCGTCTATCCTGATCAATGCTCCTGGAGAGGCAGCTACGGTCGCCACCGCACTTGATGGTTATCCATTGGCGCGGCAGGGCTACCCCGGTAAGGCACTGGCCGTTGCGGCTTATGCCTCCTTCTCAGGTGGCACTATTTCAGTCATCATGTTGATGGTTTTTGCGCCAATGTTGGCCAGTGTTGCAACCAGTTTTCAGTCGGCCGACTACTTTGCATTAATGATCTTGGGCTTGACAGCTGTTTCTGCTTTTGCCGGGCGAGGTGGTGTGCTTAAAGCACTGCTCATGGTAGTGCTCGGGCTGATGCTGGCCACAGTTGGGACAGACCAGACCTCTGGAGTACAGCGTTTTACTTTTGGCTCACTAGAGTTGCTCGATGGTATTGAATTTCTGCTGCTAGCAATGGCAACTTTTGCCTTGACCGAAGCACTTTCAATTATTCTCAAACGGGATGAATCTTCCGACAGTCTCAATCCAAAGATGATTGGCTTCAAAAGCCTCAAGGTAACAAAAGAAGAGTTCAAACAAATTGCTCCTACTATTGGTCGCTCATCATTACTTGGCTTTATCATTGGTGTGCTCCCTGGTGCCGGTGCGACTCTAGGTTCTTTTATGGCCTACGGGATGGAGCGTAATTTAGCATCGCCAGAGGAGCAAAAGAAGTTCGGTAAAGGAAGCCTGCGTGGGTTAGCTGCACCAGAGGCTGGTAACAATGCTGCAAGTTCAGGCTCTTTTGTGCCACTGCTCTGCCTCGGCATTCCCGGCTCCGGCACAACTGCAGTCATGCTCGGTGCATTGATTGCCTACGGTATTGAGCCCGGTCCGCGGATGTTGACTGCCAGCCCAGAAGTTTTCTGGGGCCTGATCATGTCAATGTACCTGGGCAATATTTTTCTGTTAATTCTCAACCTGCCGTTGATTCCCTACTTTGCCCGCCTGCTGGCGATTCCACGTAATTTTATGGTGCCCATGATTCTGTTTTTCTCATTGATGGGGGTCTACCTGATTACCTTCAATGACTTTGATATTTTGATGATGGTGATCTTCTGTATTGCTGCCATGGCACTACGTTTGATGAACTTTCCCATGGCACCGCTACTGCTTGGTTTTATCCTTGGTGGGCTGATGGAAGATAATCTAAGACGTGCTCTGATGATTTATGATGAGTCACTCAGTTTTATGTGGGAACGCCCGCTGACTCTGGGAATTAATCTGACAACGTTGTTTATTCTGTTCTTTCCGATGCTACGATCATTTCTATCTAGCCGAAAAGGAGGGGGGAAACCCAAGGATGAGGAAGTGGTTGTTTAAATTTAATCATCCACACCGATAAAGTCCAAAGTAGATAAAAAAAGGGTTCTCCGCTCGCGGAGAACCCTTTTTACTGTTCTAAATTAAAATCCTACTTAGATGATTTCAAATATCTGAAGTAATCAGAATCTGTGGAAATAATCAATTTCCCTTTATTGGTAATGGTTTTTTTGTAAGATTCCATGGTTCTCAGAAAGGTGTAAAACTCCTTGTCCTGATTGTACGCTTCCGCATAAATAGCGGCAGCTTCAGCATCGGCAGCACCACGAAATTCCAATGTTTTCCGATAGGCTTCAGAGCTGATTTCTTTCAGCTCCCGTTGCATAGTTCCAAGGATTTCCAGCTTTTCCCCTTCCCCTTCGGAACGATACTGGGCGGCAACTTTCTTCCGCTCATTAATCATCCGCTCGTAAACCCGAACCCGAACCTGCTCAACATAATTAAGACGTTTGAACTGAACATCTATCAGTTCAATTCCATATTCTGGGGTGCTGGAGCTCGCCTCAAGCAGGATGCCACTAAGAATCTCTTCACGGCCAATCATATCCTCAGGCATAATCTGAATGCCATCAACTTCAAAACGTTCCAGACCGGTAGCTTTATAATCACCGCCACGCACCAGTTCAACCAAAAGGTGGCCCGAAACAGCATCACGAACAACCGAATCGATAATGTCATCAAGACGGCTTAGAGCACCCCGTTCGGTAGCAACGGTTTTAAGAAACAGCAGTGGATCAGTGATCCGCCAGCGAGCAGTGGTATCGACCCAGATAAATTTCTTGTCTTTGGTTGGAATCTGGTTTGGATCGCCATCCCATTTGAGAATCCTCTTTTCAAAGCGGGTCACATCCTGAACAAATGGAAGCTTGAAATGCAGACCAGGATAAGAGACTTCACCAACGGGCTTACCAAATTGAGTCACGATGGCTTGCTCTGCTTCATTAACAACATAAAAACCACCCTGTGCAATCAGGATAGTGACAATAACGACAATAATTATTAATCCATTTTTCATTTGACTGCTCCTTCCATGGCCTTACGTAAAGGGAGCAATGGCAATATTCCACTGGTTTTCTCATCCATGATGTAGGTTTCTTCCAGGTTCGGCAGAACTTCTTCCATCGTTTCAATATGGATCCGCCTGCGGGTGACGAGTGGAGCTTTTTTGTATTCGACCAGTAAGGCAACAAAACGGTTAGTTTCACCACGGGCTTTATTGATACGTTCAACCGCATAACCTTGTGCTTCCTGGAGTGCCCGCTTTGCTTCGCCCCGTGCCTTCGGAACTTCACGGTTATACTGTTCGCGGGCCTGGAAAATCAGACTCTCTTTCTGCTGTTCCGCCTCGTTGACTTCGTTAAATGCATCCTTAACCTGTTCGGGAGGATTGACATCCTGAAACTTAACCGTCACGATCCGGACCCCGATATCATACTGTGTCAAAGTTGCCTGTAGAGATTGTTCTATTTGATCCGCCAGAAAAGCCCGATCGGTTGTAAGAACTTGGGTCACATCCGCATTACCAATGGTTTTTCGCACCATTGCCTCAGCAATATCGCGAATTGTACCAATAGGATCTTTAATTTTAAAAATATACTTGAATGGATCAGATACCTGGAACTGAACAATCCATTCAACATCACTGACGTTTAAATCTCCCGTCAAGGTCAGGGATTCTTCTTCCAGACCACGCTTGTTATAGACTGTTTTTATCCCTGGGGTTACGGTTCGATAACCAAACTCTTCCTTCAACACGCGTCCGGTTGGAACCAGGTAGACCTGTTCAACCCCAAAAGGAATTTTGAAGTGCAAACCAGGATTGGAAAATTTGGTGAATTTACCAAACCGCAAGACAACACCAGTCTCTTCAGTATCCACTTTATACATACTGCTGGAACCACCAATTAAAACCGCTATAACAGCAATAATAATCAATATGGGCAAAAAACTTTTTTTCGGATCAAACTGGAGTTTCTTCTTAACTTGATTAGCGATTTCAATGACCTTTTTTTCCAGGTCATCCCCGGATGGGCCTTGTCCCCAATCTTGCATCATTACCTCTTTCTGCTGTGAGCGGTTTTTGAGTTATTCTTAAACAACTATTTAGCTTAGAACTTCACATTATAACAGATTCTCTCAACAAGCGGTTGTTCATTCTTTTTTATTCTGCATGACCAGGATTTTCAAGAATTGACTGGTTGGCAGATTCTCTTTTAGCAGGATATACTTCAACTTCAAAAATAATTGATCAAAGGAGAAGTCTATGAAAGTCATTGTTGATCTTTGTGTTGTTCCTCTCGGAGTCGGAGTATCCGTTTCAAAGTACGTTGCCCTGTGTCAGAAGATTCTAGAGGATGCTGGCTTGCAAATCCGCCTACATGCTTATGGAACGAATATTGAGGGTGAGTATGATCAGGTTTTTGCAGCGATCCGCCGCTGCCATGAAGAGATACATGCGGCCGGAGCCCCGCGCATCAGTACCACAATTAAACTGGGAAGCCGGGTTGATCGAGAGCAGACAATGGTTGATAAGTTACAGAGTGTTGCCGAGAAACTGGTAAAGATGTAAACTTTTGGCGTGATCTTTAAGGCTGAAATATATTGAAAGTCTAAACATTTCTCTATTTGAGACACTTTCTGCTGCTTTTAGACTAAACTGGAGTCATGCGCTCTTCCGGATAGTTGGATACCCCGAGCAAGAGCATGTCACCCATGCCCGAATCAACGCCTCAGCGTCAGACTTGGGGCAGGTGCCCGGTGCGCCAATTCCGCACACCAGTATCTGTGCGGGGGGGCGCCGAGTAAGCGGTGTTCCTACCGCGACTGAAGTCGCAAGATAGGTACCTCCCCTGGCCCATTTTTTTTAATGCTAAGATTGAAAATATCACCTCTCAGAATTTTTCCGGTCCACGAACCATTGTTTTTCCAGAGGCCTTAGCTATGCCGCGTAACATTCCGTTGAAAACGTAATGATGGAATGGCATGACAGCGTACCAATAGAGAATGCCTAACAAGCCCCGAGGGAGAAACCGGGCAATCTGTTGTAATTCGGTTTGTCCGTTGCCGAGTTGCTGAAGCCGGAAGGAAAGAACCGCTTCGCCAGGCAACTTCATTTCTGCAGATAGCAACAGGTATTCTGGCTTTTCAATCGCAACCACGCGCCAGAAATCGACCGCATCTCCTGGGGATATTTGCGATGCACACCTTCTACCTCGACAAAGGCCAACTCCACCGCAAACACGATCCATAATGCCACGAATTTTCCACAGCCAATTTGCATAGTAGTAACCGACCTCACCACCGATGGAAGTAACCGTTGGCCAAATTTCATCTGGTTGCGCATTGAGAACAATTCTTCGAGCATCAGTGTAGATACTGCCTCCGGCCCAAGTCGGATCGCCGGGATTACTCCATTCTGCCGGGTGAATCTCTCCCGAGTCGATCCAAGACGTTTCTACCGTTTGCTGTTTAGTACGGTCTAGTGCCAGGCGGATTGCCTTACGTTCATCGAACAGTTCTTGGGGTAAAAGTTCAGTGATTCGATTTTCCCGGCAAACGACCGGATGACTCAAACCTTCTGCCAGTGGCCGAGCAATAGATGCCGGCACAGGTGTGACCAAGTGGATCCAATAGGAACTGAGGCGTGGGGTGAGGACCGGAACAGGAATAATCCAACGTCGCGGCAACCCAGCTTCTTCGGCATAGACCTCCATCAACTGTCGATAGTCAATAACCTCCGGTTGGCCAATATCAAAAGTATTGCCAACGACGTCCTGATTTTCAAGACAACCGATCAAATAGTGCAGGACATTACGTACCCCGATCGGTTGGCAGGGAGTATTAACCCAACGCGGAGTGATCATTAGCGGCAGGCGGTCAACCAGATAACGTAGGATCTCAAAGGAGGCACTGCCAGAACCAATGATCATGGCAGCGCGTAGGATGGTCACAGGGACAGAACCCTGCCGCAGAATATTGCCAACTTCGGTGCGTGACTGCAAGTGGTGGCTGAGTTCACTCTGTTCGTCACCTAGTCCGCTCAGGTAGATGATCTGTTCCAACTTTGTGGTTTCTGCCGCGGTAACCATATTTTTAGCAGCAATTCGATCTGTTGCCGAAAAATCTTTAACATCAGGATTCATAGAGTGAATCAGATAATATGCGGCTCGACAGCCCTCAAGTGCCTGATTCAACGATGCGGAGTCGAGGATATCCCCCTTGATGATGGTTAAATTGTGATGCTGTGCCCAAGAACGATCCCGCAACTTTTCTGGTGCCCGAGCCAAGGCTCGGACCTGGTAACCGGCATCCAACAACCGGGGGACAAGTCGACCTCCAATGTAGCCTGTTGCGCCAGCAATAAATATCGGTTTTGAGCTGACATTTATTTTAGATCCTGAATCGAAATTTATCATAACACTCACTTATTCAATTCTGCGTCACCAATCAGCTCAAGTGCTTTTTCCAGCTGAAAATAAACAATGAACTTAGGTCCCTTGAGCAAGTCTTCTTCCGCAGAGAGACAACGTCTGGTCATCTGTTTGATAAGTTCCGGATCATCATCTTCACGGACCATCTTCAGGAAAAGTCTCACACCTTGATAACCTGGCACATTTTCGATAAATAAATAGGCGGCATAGGAATTTTCCTGCAGGTTCTTATGGGTCAGGCGATCGCGCATGATCATTGCCAGGGTGCCATCTTCCATGACCTGAGGCCGGGCATAGATTGCTGCATCAACCCGTCCTTCGGCATCTGCTGTTGAGAGGATTCCGGTGCCTTTCCGGTCGTTGAAATATTTTTTAAGATCCATGTTGGAGTCCTTTTCGTTGTATGTCAGTGGTGATCGGGAAAATGCTTTCTGCACAGGGTTGAAATCTCCCGTAGTTCGGAACAGATGATCAGGTTTGGCATTGTGATCTTTTGTTGGACTGCGTGGCCTCCGGCGATCAGTTTAATATTCGGGGCAAGACTGTTTCGCAGGGCGGCCAGATTGGTTTTTGCAAGGCGTCTTGAATAATGTGCACTTAAAGATAGAGCAACACCAGCAACCCCTAGCTGTTCGGCTAGTTGTGGAATCTCAGAAATGGGGAGTTCTTCGTTGATGAACAGACAATCGAGCCCTTCGCACTGAAACAGCACTGCTGACATCAGTAGTCCAAGCTTGTGACGTTCACCAGACAGTATAAGACAGAGCAGTCGACGGCGGTCTGCCTCGGGCCAGTCAATTCTAAGTTGCTCTTTTAACAACAGCTCCAGCCGATCAGATACCAGATGTTCGCGTGCAATACTGATCGTACCGTCTGTCCAGCCATGGTCAAGAGCGTGAATCAGCGGAGTCGCAAGCTGATAAACGAATTCCTTCGGGCCCATCTTTTCAAGCGAATGACGCAATTCACGATCAATTTCGAACGGCTCAAGCTCACTTACCAGTCGCAGTAATGCACTATTCTCGAATAGGTTTTTACTCTGCTCCTGTTCGAGAAGTTCTCTGCGTTTGGCTTCATTCAGGTCAAAAATCATATTTGGCCGCAAACCCAGATTCTGCAGTTTTTTTACAATCCGCAATTCTTCTATCTGAGCCTCCGGGTAATGCCTATGTCCACGGCTGTCCCTTTCCGGGTTCGGAAAACCGTAGCGACGTTCCCATATGCGAAGCGTGTCGACGCCGATTCCGACCTCTTGACTGAGTTGTTGAATTTTAATCATAGTTGTCCTAGACAAAGTGAAATATATGTGAATAATATATATATTTCATAAATATTGCAAGCCAAAACGACTGCAACAGAAGTGGATTATTTTCCTGTCTGTGCTCTGTTTACACGTTGTGGCACTCACCAATTTTAAAAGGAACTTAAGAGATGAATTTTCTCGAAGAAATCGCAAAGGACGTTGTTGTTAATAGTTTAGATTTTCATGCCAAGCAGGTGGAAGAGGATCCGCACACCGCTCTAAAGCAGGTTGAGGCCATGCTCAAGTCGCTTTATATCCGTTATGGAAACGACTGGACTGGTCGGGGAATCGTTGGCGACACCAAGCAGGAAGCAGAAATTGCTGGACTAGAAGCCGTTCGGGCAGAGTGCCTAGAACGGATAAAATACGAGGGTTAAGAGTTAAAAGTGAAAGCGGCAGTTATCGGATCAGGAGGGGAACCCTACTTTGTGCTTTTGTCGCCTCAAACAGTTACCTGGTTGGCCGTTAGTGCAGTTGAAACATGTTTGCAGCAGCTGCTGCATGAAAGAGACATAGATGAAAGTATCAATTTTACTCTCCAGCCTATTATTGCTTGTCGGATGTACATCTGTGCCGCGGGGAATAACGCCTGTCAAGAATTTTGATATTGAGCGTTACCTCGGCACCTGGTACGAAATTGCCCGACTTGATCATCGCTTTGAACGAGGGCTAAACCAAGTTTCTACACAGTATGGCATGCGGAGAGACGGTGGAGTTGATGTGATTAACCGAGGCTACGATAACGCAACTGGTGAGTGGAAAGAAGCAACTGGGCGTGCCTATTCGCTCGGCTCGCCACAGCAAGGCAGCTTGAAGGTGAGCTTTTTCTGGCCATTTTATGCGGGTTATCACGTGTTCGAGTTGGATCAACAGAACTATTCCTACGCGCTGGTCTCTGGTCCGGATCGTGATTACTTGTGGATATTGTCACGCACCCGGACTCTCGATACAGCAACTACCCGTCGCTTGGTTGAGATGGCTAAGGGGCTTGGTTTCGCAACAGATAGGCTTATCTTTGTCGCTCAACAATGAACCGGTGAGAACCTGATTAACCAGTTGAACACGATGCACAGGGGTTAAATGATGAACCTGTTTCTATTTGCCGCCTTTATCTTATTCAGTCTTATGTCACTGGTATTTTGCATCGCTATGTTCATAAAAATAACAGTATTGTCGATATTGCTTACGGACTTGCCTTTGTTCTGCTCGGATGGAATTCCTATCTGCTTTATGGCGGCGGACAAGTGATATACCAAAGCGACGGGAACTGAATTCTAGACGGAATTTTTCTGATATCAGCGTTTCTACGATTATTGAATGAAGGTAAAGGTCAATGCTAGCGAAAATCACCACTGTGGGTTATTCCGTGAGAAGAACCCGAGGCAAACACGACCTAAATAGTCTAGTTTTATACCGAGGAGCAGCAGTATGCATTTTCTTAAACGAGAGGTTGTCCTCAATGTCAGCCAGCAAACACTCTGGGAGTTCATGGCGACACCGGCCAACCTCAACGACTTAACGCCACCGGAACTGAAATTTCAAATTATAAGTGAATTGCCGGAGAGGATGTACAACGGCTTGATGATTGAGTATCACATCGGCATTCCCCTGTTCGGAAACTGGCGCTGGTTAACAGAAATCAAACATATCCGTGAAGGGGAATATTTTGTCGACGAACAACGGCTCGGACCCTATCGACTCTGGTACCATCAGCACTTGCTCGAACCGGTCGGCGAAGAACAAACCCGGATGATCGACCAGGTTAGTTATCAACTACCTTTCGGAATTTTAGGCCGCTTGGTCAATCAATTCTGGGTTAAAAATATGCTCGATAACATCTTTAACTATCGAACTAAGCAACTACTAGAAATGTTTAATTGATAAGCAAAACTTTAGTGCGATATTTTGTAATGTGCGAAATAGATCACCGAGTAACTTATTCTATTTAAGGAAATAAATGCGTATATGGGACATAAACCCTGGTTATTTGAATCGCCAGAGCCTCCTTGGAGAGCATCGCGAACTCCATGGAATTGCCTCAATAATTGAGAACAATAAAAAAGGTTATTCAAATCATCCTGAAACAGTTCGCTGGGTCGGTTATCAATGGGCTTTGAAAAAACGACATCTCCTTCTCTCATCAGAGATGGCTCTAAGAGGCTACAAAGATAAGACTCCTGTCATTATTGATGGCAATACCGGCCAGTGGCCTACCACCTTTATCGACGATCCTTTCACGCAATTTCGATTGCTGGAGACAAAATACTTAACAAAAGAGCAAGGCCGTATACCATTACCGAAAAGTGCTCAACAGTTATGGAGCCAACATAAGTATTCAATCCTTGCAAGGAACGTCAATCTTTATAAAAAAATCGGTCGAGAAGTTTCAGACATGAAGCCAAATCAAGAATTTTCTGAGTTAGCAAAAATACTTACGGCTCAATTGAGAATTCAGCCGTTGTTGGGTGGCTTGATCAATGCTTTGCAACACATGTGGGGCCATGTTTCAGATCTGTCATCTGTGTCACATATTGAATTTGAATCATGGTCGCCTTGTATGTTGCTTACAGAAATACAGCAACTCACCTTAAGATTTGATGAACAATATTTGGGTCAATCTACAGCTTTGAGTGAACTTGAAGTTTGGTCAAATAACATCGCAATTAACTTAGTAGAAAAGAAATGACTGGTGAGTTTGAAATCCGAACAGGTCGTAGATTTCATCATAATAAGCACAGGAAAGGTGTAAACTTTTAACACCAATTTTTAGGCTGAAATAAATCGAAAGTTTACACATTCCCTATTTTTACGCACTTTTTAGGGGATCTGAATCAATATAAACTTATTCTTTTTTAAATTATCGTTATAAATAGATGTGTTAGAGTGAAGCTTTCAAAATGAGCTTCTGATAATCACGCTGCCTATTTTAACTTTTCCAATTAAGGATCACACTATGAAAGCACTGGTGAAAAGAAAGTCTGCGCCCGGTCTCTGGCTGGAGGAGATGCCGGAACCTGAAATCGGCATCAATGATGTCCTTATCAAGATCAAGCGTACCGCAATTTGCGGAACAGATATGCACATCTATAACTGGGATGCTTGGTCACAAAAAACTATTCCTGTGCCAATGATTATCGGACACGAGTTTGTCGGGGAAATTGTTGACGTTGGTTCCAATGTGATTGACTTCAGCCCGGGTCAAATTGTCTCTGGTGAAGGACATGTTGTTTGCGGTCGCTGTCGTAATTGCATGGCCGGGCGTCGTCACCTTTGCGCCCATACCAGCGGTATCGGTGTCAACCGGCCCGGAGCCTTTGCCGAATATCTGGCATTGCCCATGTCCAACGTTTGGGAACATCAGCCCGGTATCGATCTGGATGTCGCCGCGCTGTTCGATCCTTTTGGTAATGCGGTCCATACGGCTCTGCAATACGACCTGCTTGGTGAAGATGTATTGATTACTGGTGCCGGTCCGATCGGCGCTATGGCAGCTGCCGTATGTCGCCACGCCGGGGCAAGGCACGTCGTGATCACCGATATAAATCCTAAGCGCTTGGAATTGGCTAAAACCTTGGGCGCAACTTGTACCGTAGATGTTCGCCAGGAAAGTATCGCCGATGCGCAGAAGAGATTGGGCATGGCAGAGGGCTTTGACGTCGGGCTGGAAATGTCTGGTAACCCTTCTGCATTCAACGAGTTACTAGCAAATATGTGCCATGGCGGCAAAGTGTCGATCCTAGGGATTCCAGGCAGTGATGTTGCTATCGACTGGAATATAGTGATTTTCAACATGCTCACCCTCAAAGGTATTTATGGCCGGGAAATGTATGAGACCTGGTACAAAATGTCAGTGATGATTGAATCCGGTCTGGATATTTCACCAATTATCACCCATCGCTTGAACTATACTGAGTTTGAGCAGGGTTTTAGTGCAATGAATGCCGGCGAGGCCAGTAAAGTTATTCTTAATTGGGAATCCTAACTGTAAAAATTGACCCACTATCTGCCAGGGAGAAAAGCTGTGTACGGTAAATTCCAAGAACATTTAAGTGCCGAGCTGGAAACCATTGAGTCTGCCGGTTTGTATAAACATGAACGTCTCATCACAACTCCACAGAATGCCCATGTGGGCGTCAGCGGCGGTGGCCAGGTATTAAATCTCTGTGCCAATAATTACCTTGGCTTAGCCCAGCACCCAGAGGTGAATGCAGCCGCCAAGCTCGCTCTGGAAGAGTGGGGGTTTGGCATGGCCTCGGTCCGCTTTATTTGTGGCACCCAGACCTTACATAAACAACTTGAGGATAAACTCAGCATTTTTTTAGGCACCGAGGACACCATTCTCTATCCATCCTGCTTTGATGCCAACGGCGGTCTGTTCGAAACCCTGATGGGTAAAGAAGATGCGGTCATTTCTGACGAACTTAACCATGCCAGCATTATCGATGGGGTGCGCTTGTGCAAAGCCGCGCGTTATCGCTACCGTAACAGCGACATGCTCGATCTGGAAGAGCAGCTGCAAGCTGCGGATAAAAATGGAGCGCGCTTTAAACTGATTACCACCGATGGGGTTTTCTCCATGGATGGCTTTATTGCCAAGGTTGATGAAATCTGTGCCCTCGCGGAAAAATATAATGCACTGGTCCATGTCGATGACTCTCATGCCACCGGCTTTATCGGTGCTGGTGGTCGTGGCACCCCAGAATATCGGGGTTGTATGGATCGGGTAGATATTATCACCGGAACCCTGGGCAAAGCTCTAGGTGGTGCCGGTGGTGGTTTTACCAGTGCCCGCAAGGAAGTTGTTGAGTTATTGCGGCAGCGCTCACGCCCTTATCTTTTCTCGAATACGGTGGCCCCACCAGCAGTCGCCGGGGCATTGAAAGCCATCGACCTGGTCAGCCAATCCAGTAAACTGCGCGATCAGTTACGTAAAAACACCGCGGTGTTTCGCGAGGGGTTGGAGAATCACGGCTTTGAACTCCTCCCGGGAGAACACCCCATAGTTCCGGTAATGCTACACGACGCCGTGATTGCAGGGAAATTTGCCGATGCCATGCTGGCTGAGGGCATCTTTGTCGTGGCTTTTTCATTCCCGGTGGTGCCAAAGGGTAAGGCACGGATTCGTACGCAAATGTCAGCCGCTTTGACGGAAGATGATTTGGCATTTGCCATCGATGCTTTTGGGCGGGTAAAAAAACAGCTAAATCTCTAATTCAGAGGGATAAGAGCTCCAATATGCAAAACGGACCGGAATCAATTGACAAAAATTAAAATTTACTATAATTATATATTCACTAAATTATTTTAATTTTAGGATCAATATGCCCAAACTGAGTCCGGAACAGCTACGCCAAAAAGCCCTCTCCCTTGATGAAGATCTACGCGGTGCAGACTTTAGTGGGGCTAATTTGAGTCATCTTGATCTTTCGGGACGTGATTTAAGTGGTATTCAGTTGTTTAATGCAGATCTGCGTGGCACCAATCTTCAAGATGCCAACCTAGAAGGGGCAGAACTTTCTACAGCTAATCTTGAAAGTGCTATTCTGGATGGCGCAAATTGCAGACAAGCAGGGCTTGGCAGAGCAAACTTAAGTCATGCAAGTCTGTTCAGAACCAACCTTGAGGG
>Ga0307988_1000801_pt1 | contig 20076 bp, 17 predicted proteins | sample EllFjometagen183_FD_203166 | JGI IMG/M metagenome (GOLD analysis project Ga0307988, IMG submission 203166) | Marine microbial communities from Ellis Fjord, Antarctic Ocean - #183 | ecosystem: Environmental > Aquatic > Marine > Unclassified | place: Southern Ocean | collected 2014-10-08 | reverse complement strand
ATGGTGGATAGAAAGGCATTGGGTGAGCCCAAGAATGTTGTCCTTGATAACCATAGCGATTTAACAAAATTTAGAGAATGGTCAGAGTTCGGTAGCAGAGAGGATACTCAAATATGGATGCAACTGAATCATCCGGGAAAACAGACGCCAAAATTTTTATCCAGAGAACCGGTGGCTCCTTCAGCCATACCACTGGGTTCAGGACTTGAAAAAGTGTTTGCTACTCTCCGGGCATTATCAGATGGTGAGATGATTGAGATCATCAATAAATTTGGAACAAGTGCTAAATTAGCAAAAAAAGCAGGGTTTGATGGTGTGCAAATACATGCGGCCCATGGATATCTGATAAGCCAGTTTTTATCTCCCCGTCACAATGTGAGGAAGGATAAATGGGGAGGAAGCCTTGAGAATCGGATGCGATTTTTATTGGAAGTGTATAGAAAAATCCGTAAAGAAGTTGAAGATGATTTCCCTGTGGGCATTAAGCTCAATTCTGCTGATTTTATGAAAAGTGGTTTTTCCCAGGAAGATTCTTTGCACGTGGCCAAAATATTGGAAGAAGAGGGCATTGACTTGATTGAGATATCTGGTGGCACCTATGAAAGCCCAAGTATGACCGGTTTTAAAGTAAAAGAATCTACCCGTAGAAGAGAAGCTTATTTTCTGGAATATGCTGAATATTTAAAACAAAAAATAAATATTCCTTTAGTTGTTACCGGTGGTTTTAGGTCAGGTATTGCAATGCAGAAAGCTTTAACAGATGAAAGCACAGATATGATTGGTCTTGCAAGACCGCTTGCTGTGGAGCCTGATTTCCCCAATAAAATTTTGGAAAATCAGGAGTATGCTTCATTTGTTGACCACCCAAGTACAGGATTTTCATCTATTGATAAAATGGCGATGCTTGCAGTCACCTGGTATGAAGCACAATTGTCAAGAATGGCTAAGGGCAAGGATCCAAAATCAAGTTTGAGTGCATGGGCCGCAGTATTCCAAACTTTCAGCAGAATGGGTGTACATGCGTTTTCCAAGCGTCGCATGTGATTAATACTTTAAACCCAATACTCTATCATGGCAGCCGCATACTGGAGTATTGTCATTCTATTCTATTTTTTAAATCCCTTGACTCACTCCCTCATCTGCTCTAAGGTCACTAATGATATAGAAAATTTAAGCCTTTTGTTTTGATTGAACACTATCATTAATGGTAGTTAACTCATTTACCTTGCGAATGTTTTAATCGCAGGGGAATATAATAAACAAGGAAGGCCATGAAGAAATTTATCAAACCCGCTATTTTAATTGTTTTTGGCATTTTCATTGCTTTTCCGATTTTCAGCCTCAGCTATTACACCATGGTAAGAACTTCAACACCGGCATTCTGTACATCCTGTCACGAAATCCAGCCGGCTTATGATAGCTGGAAAACCTCTACCCATGTTAATAATGCTCAAGGCTTTACTGCTGATTGCATGGATTGCCATTTACCTGCGCCCCAGGATACATTCAACTTTTTTTATGCTAAAACTGCCCATGGACTGAAAGATGTTTTTGCCCATTTTGCAGGTGGAACCTATGACAGAGAAGTGAGCCGCAACCATGCCTATGAAACTTTTAAAAATGCTCAATGTCAGAAATGCCATCGCAATATATTATACATTCCAGATAAACGCGGGGCTATGCTTGCCCACAGATCCGTAATTTATCCGAGGGAAGGGTATGAAAAAAAATGTGTGGACTGTCATAGAAACTTGGTCCATGTAGATAGTGATGTCTATCGATATAAAGAAAAGCAGCAGCCGTATAGGGGATTAGGTATTTAAACATGTATAATTGAATACAAATATTCAAATAACACAAACAGGGAGCCAGCCATGAAAAAGAATGTCTTTATTTTGTTTATGATTACATTGTTAATCCTTATTACAGCGCCTTTGGTAATGAGTAAGGGTGTCCAGATGAATATTCCCAAAACCAAAGAGTTCAGAATTGAAAGGTCAATGTCTCCCCAGGCCATGGCATGTATTGAATGTCATAAAAAAGAACACCCGGGAATTTTTTCTGACTGGACAGCCAGCCGTCATGCCAGCGCCAATATTACCTGTTATGACTGTCATGCTGCTGAAGCCCATGATGCAGATGTGAGCCAGTCTCATTATAAAGAATATGAGTCAAATGATACCAAATATGGTAATAAAAAATACATGGTGCCGATTTCTGCTGTTGTCACGCCTAAAGACTGTTCCAGGTGTCACCCTGATGAAGCAACTCAATACAGCAAAAGCAAACATGCCAACACACTTGAGCTTATCTGGAAAATTGACCCCTGGCTGAATAATGGCATGACTAGCGATTTTGAAAGAGTTAATGGTTGTTATCATTGTCATGGAACCATATTAAAAATGGAAAATAATGAACTCACTCCTGAAACCTGGCCCAATGTTGGTGTGGGCCGAGTCAATATGGATGGCAGTAAAGGAAGTTGCTCCAGTTGTCATACCCGACATCGATTTTCAGTTATGGAAGCACGTAAACCCCAGGCTTGCGGTCAATGCCACCTTGGTCCAGATCATCCCCAGATTGAGATTTACACCGAGTCCAAGCATGGTGACATATACGATGCTTTTGGTGATGAATATAACTGGACAGCAGCCCCGGGAACATGGACCCCCGGTGTTGATTTTCGAGGTCCAACATGTGCGTCCTGCCATATGTCAGGTGCGGGAACTGTGATGACTTCCCATGATGTAACCGAGAGACTCTCCTGGGAACTTCAGGCCCCATTAACAGTAAGACCTGAGAATTTTAAACCCTTTCCTGCCCAGACAGACTGGAAAGAAGAAAGGCAGAAAATGCAGGAAGTTTGCAAACAATGCCACGGTAAAAAATGGACGGAATCCCATTACAGCCAAATGGACAAGGCCGTAGCAGAATATAATGAGGTCTATTTTAAACCGGCAAAAGCAAAACTGGATGAGCTTTATGCAAAAGGTTTGCTTGATAAAACCAGATTTTTTGATGAGGAGCTTGAGATAGAATATTATGAATTATGGCATCATGAGGGCCGTAGAGCAAGAATGGGAGCTGCAATGATGGCGCCTGACTATTCCTGGTGGCACGGTTTTTATGAGTGTAAAAAACGGTATACGAAATTCATGAAAGAAGCCAACCATTTGATTGATACCAATACAAAAGCGTATAAAGCAAAAGATTTTCCAAACGCTACAGGCAGCACTACAAAACCACCGGAGTTATTTAAAAAGTAAATATTAGATAATAGAGAAAAAAGCCGTTCAAGATATTTTTGAACGGCTTTTTTGGTTTCCATTTATGAAAAAGATCATTCAGATTCTATTTACCACATTATGAATTGTTCTTATAAGTTTAGCTACTATTGGAACCAATTCAATCACTTCATCATCGATAGTTAAAACATTTTTTTAAGGAAAGATCACATAAATAATCGTGAGTGAATTGATACATTTTAATTTTAAAAAAAATGGTGTATAATACGAAATTAAGCCATCCAAGGTACTCCGAAAATGGTCTCCTAAGTTTCAGATGGTGTTATTATTTCCATTAAAAGAAGGCTATATGACCCCTAAAACGGTCGTCGATATAAAGTGTGATGAAGGTCAGGAGTTTTTAGAACTGGCTGTGAGATGTAAATTTATCACTCCCCAGGAACAACAAGAAATATTGCCCCAGGTTCTGGCTCATTCGAAAAAGAACCCCACGGAACTGCTTGCTCAATTTTTGTTAAACAAAAAGTTTTTTTCAAAGAAAAAAATCCAACTGCTATTCTCCATTAACAATCATATTGAAATACTTATGGAAGATCGACAATTTGGGAAGTTGGGTGTGGTTAATCAGTTTGTGAGTCCAGACAAGGTGAAAAAAGCCCTTGAGGTCCAGGTCAAAATTTTCAGAAAAAGTAAAAAGAGTATTAAAATCGGAGATATTCTTTTAAAAAGTCAGGATATTTCCTCTGCTGACAACACAGCATTGCTGCTCACCCAGGATCGTATCCCGGACGAATTGCTGGCTGAGGCATTATATAATACCATTGCAAAGACTGAAATTGAGCAGATGGAAATTGATCGACGTTTCGGGGCCATTGCTGTTAAGAAAGAGTTTATTACAAGAGGTCAATTAAATACGGCATTAAAATACCAGAAAAAAGAACTTAAAGAAAAAAAGAAGGGTAGGTATCTGGGGGATATTTTTAAAGAGATGTTCAAATTGTCTGATGCAGACATTACCAGTATCCTTAAGACCCAAAGAAAACTTGAAACAAAAAGAATGAAACTTGAAGAAAAATTGACCCAGTATTATGCACAGAAAGAAGCAAAACAGCTCAAACTTGAGCCGTTTTTCAAATATTATGTGACGGAAGACAAATTGACTGCCTATATCCGGAAAATTAAAAAGCCTGATAAAATAATTGAGTTGTCTGATTTTTTAAATTGGTTTTCCTTAAGCAAAATTAAATTTGGCCATTCTGATTCAAAAGACATTCAAGCCTTTCTGGACAGGGAAGATTTCGAAAAAGAATTCAAAATTGCCCAAGGTATTCCGGCTCAGCCGTTTAAGGAAGAGACGATTGATTTCAAGTTTGACACCCAGTCTTTTGACAAGGAAGGCGCAGACAAAGGAGATGGTTCAGAACTGCCAAAGGTTATTGCAAATGATGTTCTTGCCATTGTGACACCCCATGAAGAGGCCACACCCGGAACCGATGTTTTTGGCCGGGCTGTTCATTTACTTCAGACACCCATTGCACTGCTGGGCTGTGGTGAAGGTGTGACCAGAAAAGGCGATCAGCTTATTGCTTCAATTGCTGGCATTCCAAGACTGCATAAAAACAAACTTAGTGTCACCCTCCAGGCGGAAGACACTCCCCAGGCGGAAAAAACTTCCAAGAAGAAAAAAACTTCTAAAAAGAAAAAAACTTCTCAGAAGAAAGACGGCATAGACACAATAGAGATTAAAGGTGATATCACATCAGACACTAATGATGAATACACCTCCTGTAATTTAAGGGTGACGGGAAATATTTCTCCCGGGGTACTGGCGTCATGCCATGATCTGGTTATTGAAGGAGAAATTCTTGGTAACTTGTCTGTTTCAGGCGATGTGGACGTCAGAGGGAATATCGGTTCAATGACAGATACTGCCAAAAAAAATGCTAATTTTGTTCAGGTTACTGCAAAAGGACAGATCCAGGTCTCTGGTAACATTATGAACGCAAAAATTTTTGCCGGCAAAGGCATGAGAGCACCCAAGGGTGATTTGATATCCTCTAATATTTCATCATTTCAGGATATTATGGTTAATAATATTTTTTCAAGTTCTCAAGCCCCGTCTAAGGTAAGAATTACCCGGGGAAATGTCCTTGAGAAAGCAGAAATAGAAAAATTGGATGCTGCCATTGAAGAAATTTCAGGAGAGCTTGATGAGCTTTTGGAAGACGATGAACTGAAAGAATTAATCAAAGATTTGAGAAAAAAAGACCAGGCGCAGAATAAATACCAGGAAAAACAGGATGTACTTTCGTATCTCAGCAGCGTTTTAACAGATCCTGATTTTGAAGAAATCTGTGATGTGGATCAGAAAATGACAGCTTTTGAAGAAAAAAACAAAGGAGCAGAAAAAACAGATATAGAAAAAAATATTTCTGAGAGTAAAAATGCTCAAAAATACATAGCTCTTGTACTGGGAAAGATCAAGGACCTGGAGTTAAAAAAACAGCTATCATGCATCCAGGAATTTCAGGACAGTACTTCCGGCATGTACAACGCAGCTAAAAAGGCCAAAGAAAAACTTAATAAAAAATATGAAATCGCATCAAAAGACATTGATAAAGCAGGTAAAAAAGAAGATCCCAAAATTGATCAGGCAAAACAAAAAATCGATAAGCTTAAAAAGAAAAGGAAGTTGTTGCTTGGGAAACAAAAGAAGTCGCCCGCTAATTCATATCCGGTGATAAAAGTGAAAAATCAGGTTGAATCTTCTACCATTGTCATGGGTGAAAAAGCAAAACTCGTTATTGATAAAGACATTTACGGGGTCACCTTTAAAGAAGCGGCCGCAACATCCAAGAAAAAGACCGAAATTCTTGTGGAAGGATATTTTGAATAGCCCCGAATTGTCATGGGCAGATCCGATCTTTTATCTGGGGTTGCCCACAATACGCTAGTAAAATTACGACAAATCAATAATATTTTCATTGGAGGGATGGATAATGATGCAGGAAAATAAACCACTAAAAGAATCTCAGATCGCTGCTTTAAAAACCCGTTGGCAAAAGAAAGACAAAGAAAGTAAACTTACCCTTCAGCAGATAATGCTTCGCAGGCTTAAAGTCCGGTGTGCGAAAACCAGTGATCGAAGGCCTCTTAAGTTGGACTTGAGGGGGATCACTTTGTATAATGAAGATTTGTCAGAGCTTGATCTTTCCGAATATGATTTTTCCTATGCCAATTTAAATGGTTCAATCTTTGCCAAGACAAACTTCAGCTTTTCAAAATTTCATCATGCCACTCTGGAAAAGGCCGATCTTGACGAATGCGAATTTATGGGAGCTGATCTGACTTACGCCAGTTTGAATGAATGCAGTGCCCAGCAAGGAGGGTTTGGCGGGGCCAATTTATCTTATGCCAGCCTGATTAATTCAAATTTAAGCAAGGCCACTTTGAGTCAATCCACATTGATCCATTCTGATCTTAGAGCTGCCAACCTGAGCAAGGCAAGGCTTTCAGAATCAGACTTGAGTCATGCCATTTTTACCCGGGCAAACCTTGTCAAATGTGACCTCAAAGACAGTGATCTTCGAAAAACAAATTTTGAGCTCGCAGACATGCAGGGTGCAAGGCTGATGTCGGTTAAAAATTTTAAAACCGCAAACTGGATCAGGGTGGATATTCGCGATATTGATCTTCGCGGGGCATATCTTTCGAAAAGATTTATTTCAGACGAAAATTATCTATATGAATTTAAGATGGGCTCTAAATTAAACATGTATCTTTATCATGTGTGGAAAGCAACGTCTGATTGCGGCAGGAGTCTGTCTCGATTTTCAATCTGTATTCTTGGAATTACTTTGGTTTTTGCAGCACTTTACACTCAGGTGGATATTAATTATGGTGATAATAAGACCTGGTTTTCGCCAATTTATTTTAGTATTGTAACTTTAACCACACTGGGATACGGCGATGTATTACCTTCATCTCTTGCAGGCCAGGTTATTGTTACATTGCATGCCCTAACTGGATTCACGGGGTTAGGCGGCCTGTTAAGTATTTTGGGAAATAAACTGGCCCGGAGGGCAGACTAATCTATTTAAAGGAGGCATATGTTTTCATTTTTTAAAAAAAAAATTAATCCAAAAGAAAAATTAAAAGAAACACTTGTGGGGTTTGAGTTACCGTCTTTTTCTGGCGCGATTTTACAGATTTTAAAGCAAATCAGAAATCCATATTCTTCTGTCAATGATATCGCAGAAAAGCTTAGTCTGGATCCCGGTCTTTCAGTCAAGCTTTTGAGTATTGCTAACAGCGCTGCTTTTTCACCAACTAAAAAGGTTGAAAATTTAACACAGGCCATTTCACTTGTGGGACTTTCCCAACTGGAGTCTCTTGTTTTAGGTGTGGGCGTAGCAAAAAGCCTTCCTTCAAAAACCTGTCAGTGGCATGACCCTGCCGAGTTCTGGCTGACGTCTGCCAGAAGGGCCATGCTGGCCCTGGAACTGACAAAGATGCTCTGTCCGGCAAAAGAATCTGAATGTTTTACAGCTGCATTCCTTCAGGATATGGCGTTGCCGATGTTGGCCTGTATCAGGCTTGATGATTATGAACCCATTTTCAAGACATGGCATCTTGAAGGGGGGGATCTGGCTGAGCTGGAAAGAGATGTGCTGGAATGGGATCATGCCGAGGTGGCCACCTGGATTTGTTCAGAATGGGATATGCCTGAAAACATTGCCCTTGCCATTAAAGAGCATCATGAGCCCAAAACAGACGATGATCCTGATTCTTTTGGTCCTGTAAAGCTTGTTGGCATTTTACGGGAAGATGAATCCAACAATGGTCTGGACGAGATTATTGAAAAAGCCCAGGATGACTATGGCATACCGGAAGATAAAATACAGGCCATTATAGAACCTGCTTTTGAAAAGGCAACAGAAATTGCTAAAATGATTGGGTGATCTGGTAGATAAAAAGTGTCCGTTTTTATTTGACCAGATCACACTCCTCTGCTGCACTGAAACCGTTTTAATTGTTAGCGCCCGGGGCATCAGAACACATATGTTGTCCAGGGGACATATTCGGTAATGGGTTGGCCGTATACACAACGACATTAATCTTACCTTTTAAAATATTATTGAGCTCACCACCACCCGACTCATCAACGTCGCCATTCTTGTCCACAGTGAGCTTAAAGCTGCGGGAACCCTTGACCACCCAGTAGATTTCTCGTTTAATTGGATATTCTTCGTTGACCTTCAGTGACGGGATAGCATAGTTCTTCCCTCCCTTGCCTTGAATATAGAATCTCAGGATCGATGGCCCGGAGGGTGTGTCCCCGATATTTTTTACCACTGGTCGGTATGTGTAACTTCGGCTGGTATGATTGTGATGTATCTGTTTTGTAAAGCATACTACCAGATCGGGCGCAGGGTCGTAACGTATTATCATTATATTATTTGATGGATGAGAATCAGGAGCTTCGGTGTAAAGACCAGTACCGCTCGATGGGATAAGACCTAAAAAAACCGTAACACGATAGCTTTGACCGGGATTAAACAGAGGGATGCCATTACTGTTAGCATTTGAAGCCTGAGGCCAGGTAAAGTTATACCATCCTCCCGAGTTCCCGGCAGTTCTTAATGCCCCATTTGGATCCACTTCAGTCATGGCTATTCTTTTTAGAGGGAGTTGGTAATTCATGGTATTGTTCTCAACCTTGACTCCAATAGCTAATCGATTATACATATTTTGAGAAATCGCTGGTCCGGGATTAGATATTCTAATTTTTAGACGATTATCATTGGTAAGGAAAACCGCCTTCAAAGACAGGTCATAGGGAGGAAGATCCTCATTCGCTAGGGGAACAACAAGGGTCGGGGTCGATCCCATTTGTATCTGGCCACCAAGTGCTGCTGCCGAAGAGACAGGGTTGTTGGCAATCCCAGTCCATTGATTGTCATGTTCATTGGATTCCACAATAACATTACTAGGATCGACAGTCATTTTGATTTCTGTAGTCTGTTGTTGTGATGAAAAGGTAAAATTTCCATCATAGATTCCATTTGGGCCCAGAGGGAGAACATATACGTCATCACCAGAGCCGCCTATTTTGCTAAAGTGAACATTAAAACCTCTTTCACATAAACCGCCAAAATTTTTCACTCGATAGCTTATGAAAAATTGACTATTGCCCAACAGAGTTATGTTGACATCTCTGATGAATAAATTTGGTAAACCACCAGGTACTGGGGGCGGAGGGGGAGGAGGTGTAACTCCTGACCGCAAGTTACGGGCAACTTTAACCTTGCCTGCCAATGCTTTTACTTTGGCAGTTTTACTCAAACCAGGCCTTGCAGTAGCTGGCAAGGCTTTTCTATCCAGTGCAACATACCCTTTGCCACTGCATTTTTTTTCATCTCTAAACAGGACTTCCAGGTTTATTGCCTTCCCTTTAGCTGTAATAGCTCCTGTACAGGTTTTTGAACTATTTGCAGGGACTACTACTATGGTCTCTGCTCTTAAGCTGTTCGTGCTGCCACCGCCTTTTAATGGACTTTTTGAAACAACTCTCACGGAAACTTTAGAAGCATAACTTGTATTATTCTTTAAAAGAGCTTTAAACTTACCTTTTAAGGAAGATAAATTATTAATTTTAACATTGACCGGCGGCACATTTACTATTTTCTTATCAAGCACCTTACCTTGATAAATGATCTCCAGCATTAGTTTTGAAGCTTTGCTGCATCTGTTCCAGGGCGAATGTGCACCAGCCTTGGCGCCTGGAGCATTTGATTTGTTGTAAGTTTCAGTATGTATGGGAACATGGCTCCCATTTGTCAATATCTGTGTAGATTTGTATTGCAACTGATGGGGTGCAAAAGTTGCAAGGCCAGTATTTTTAGAATCATATAAAAAAGTCCAGTCGCCGCTGGCATTTGTTTTAAATGTAATTGATCTGATTTTCATGGCCGCTTTTAATGCCATTTTTTTACTAATGTTTTTTGGAGCTATCTGTTTTTTTAATTTTGTTCCAGGTTGGTTGGCCTTAACTCTTGAAGCAGCAATCGGTGAGCTGGCTCCAAAAGCAAAACACGGTGATAGTAATAACAGCAGAGAAACAAATAAGAACTTTTTTGTAATTTTTTTAAAACTATTTTGATTCTTCATCTTCTCTCTCCTTTAAAATTATATAGACATATCAATTATACTAAATATTATTTTCCAATATAAAATTTGTGTTTGTATGGCCATCCACCAAGTGTACCATCATCATCACCATCCAATAATTCTCCTTTATCTGATGCAATAGTGCTGTGTACAGATATAGAAATTTGCAAATAATTATTGCTAACTTCATAATCAACCATCTGAAAGTTGCTGTTGAGAGGACTTGTTGTCCACCTGAGGTGTGCTTTCCCTGTTGTGTTTTCCCACTTACCATATAAACGTTGTTCATCAACATAATTGTTATTTTCATATGATCTTAGATAAAATTCTACCACAGAACTGTTCATCGTTCCCGGATCCACGTTTTCAGAAAAATTAAAATCAACAGTAAATGTATTATTCACTCCCATATGATTATAAAGAGATTGATTGACTATTTTAAAAGGAAGTTGAAACTTTATTGAACCATTTTGAAGCCCGGCAGGCATATCTGCTTTTACCTTATCTGACACTTTTTTTGGCGTTAAATGTTTAATAAGATCACTGGCTGAGGGAGGTGTCAAAGCTTTTGAAGCAAGAACAATATAACCTTTCCCAATACAGGTTCTTTCGTCTTTAAACAAAACACTTAACCTGGGGTTTTGCCCACCCGTCACAATAGTGCCTGTAACAATTTTTGTACTATTTGCAGGAATTATTACTCTAGTCTCTGCTCCCACCACAGAATTGATACCAGTGACATGTGACATCACTACAGGTGATGATGTAGAAGCACCAGTAGTAACTCTTGCAGTCGTTCTTAAAGTTACTTTTGCAACATAACTGGTATTGTTTTTTAAATGCGCGGTGTATCTGCCGTTTAAGGCATATGCTTTAATAATTTTAACATTCATAGTGGGCACTCTGACTGTCATTTTATCAAGCACCTTACCTTTATAACTGATCTTAAGCTCCACTGTTGAGGCAAGACTGCATCTGTGCAAGGGGGAGATAGGTGCGCTTGATACCATGTGGATGTCCCTTTCTGTTAGCTATTTGAAGTATTGGAATACGGCTTGCATTTCCATTTCTTAATATCTGAACAGCTGCGTATCTTAATTGATTAGGCGCAAAAGCTACAAGGCCTGGATTTATAACCTCATATGCAAAAGATCAGATGCCGGTCGAATTTGTTTCAAACGTAATTGACATAATTTTCATGGCAGCGTTTTCTGGCCTTTTTGGGATTTGGCCTGGTTTTATTTTTTGCGTATTTATTTTTATTTGTTTAGCCTGAACAGGTTTGATTTTCAAAGCGGTGGGTGGTGCAGCAGTAGCACCGAATGCAAAACAAGGTAATAGCACGAAGAATATGGCAAATAGTAGTAGCTTTTTCATTTCTCTCTCCTTTTAAATTAATTAGCACCTTAAGTACTCTATAATACTTAAGTGTCTCTTTAAATGAAAAGGTTCAAAAACTATACTTCATTTATATTGAAATCCTGAGTTAGATAAAAGTTATCCTAGTTTCCCTAGGATTTTATGAAGAAAGTTGTTTTCGGGCCCGGAGTTTGGCATCAATCAAGTCACGATGGCCTAATCTAAGAAGGTTTGCAAGTTTGTGGGCAAAGTGGTCTTCATGAGCCTCAAGATGATCGTCCAGCAAAATAATACACCAGACAGACTCCATTATGTTTTTCTTTTGCTTTTCAGAAAAATTTTCGTTTATAAAATGAGTGTAACGAAAAAGATCCATATATTCTCTGCGTTCTTTATCACTCTTATCGAGTAGGGTATTGATTTCTTTCCTGGATACCCCGAAATTTTCCACAAGTGTTGTCACAAGATGCTCTTTTTCTTTTTCACTGCACTCCCCATCTGCGTAGGCTGCCTCTAACAGTAGTACACTCAACGCTAAGTGGGCGGTCAGAACATCCTGGTCTGTCACCTGTGTTTTGCTATTGCCACTGCCAATAATTTTTTTTATTAAATCAAACATATTCCTGTGATACCCTTTTTATCTTGAACCTAGCCAAGGTGTACGACCGATAATTTTTTTATACAACTATAAGTCGGGAGAAGCAACGGGTCAAGGATTTATTATCTTACCTCAATTCATATCTTTTTCATTTGGCGATTATGATAATTCAATTGGAAATTCTGGACTTTTTATTGTGATTTGTGCCTGAAAACGCTATAAAATTCCTATGAATATTATATCCACCATCATTCCGATATTTATTGTTATTTTTCTGGGATTGTTTGCAAAACGGTGGGGATTTTTTACCCCTGATTTTTTAAGCCAGGCCAATCGCCTGGTCTATTATTTTGCTATACCTGCCATGATATTCAATTCTATTTCCAAGGCCACCTTGCGGACCCAGTTTAATCTGTCCGTGATCATGATCTCTCTTGTTTCTCTCTTGCTGATAACCACTGTGGCATGGATGGCGTCACGAGCCCTGAATTTACCCCAGTCAACCAAGGGGACCTTTATTCAGTCTTCCTTCCATGGTAATTTGGGATATATTGGATTGGCAGTGGCCTTCTACTATCTTGGGGACAGTGGTTTTGTGAGAGCCGCCATTATTGCAGGATTTGTTATGATTCTTCAAAATACACTGGCTGTGATTGCTCTTCAATACCATGGCCAGGCTGGTAGAGGGCGCACTGATATAACAACCACATTGAAAACCACCATGGCTAATCCTGTTATTCTGTCCGCTTTGGCTGGAATCCTTTTTTCCCTGTCAGGACTTCAAATGCCTCAAATCATTGAGCGGGCGCTGACCATTATCAAGGGCATGGCCCTTCCCATGGCTCTGATGATTATTGGGGCTTCGCTTTCTTTTGAAAAGTTCAAACCCCGGTTTCGGCCTGTAATGGCCTCATGTTTTTTAAAAGTGATTATGACTCCAGCCATTGGACTGATTTTGTTCAAGTTGTTCTCCCTAGATCCTTCTGATTATCTTCCGGGGTTGATTATCCTTTCTTCTCCTACAGCCACTCTGACCTATATTATGGCAAGGGAGATCGGAGGGGACCCTGATTTTGCAGTGGCTGCCATATCTATCAGCACTATATTCTCCAGTGTGACCTATGGGCTATGGTTAACCCTGGGGTGATTTATACAATATCAAACTTAGGGGTGTGCACTCTGCTCTTTGGACTTTCAGCTCTTCTTGGGTGACCAGTTCTCAATTTTGGAAGACGGTACAGAGCTCTTACAGCGTAGAGTTTTTAAAGGTCAAAACGATTAAAAATGCCAGCAGTAACCTAAACAGAAATTCTAAGACAAGTCAGCAAGTAATCATGCCTTTTCTTTTGTTTACATATGCAATACCTTTTGATACAAATTTAATGCACGTTTTAATTAACTATGATTGCATATCATGTAATATTGAATGGTATAGAGAAGCTATGTAACTGCTTGTTAACGTTGGCTGCGCTGCATTATCTTTAAAAAAATATAGTGATAAATAAGAGGAAACTACGTATGAAACTAAAAATAAAATGGTTATTGATCAGTATTGCAATTGGTATTATGGTTTTCGTCGTTTATTTTTTGGATGGTGCGCTGCCTATCGGAACGGGGTATTCTGCCAAATATCTTTGTTCTCAGGTATTTATAGCAGGCCGCAATGCAGAACAGGTGTTTGAAAATGACATCAAACCAAGCCATTTGCTGTTCAGCTTGGTTTCTCCCAGGGTAGACTATGAAAATAAAACCGTGACCTCAAAAGCCTTTGGTTTCTGGAAACCCATGACTGCTGTTTATCGCAAAGGTTGTGGGTGCACTCTAGCTGTGGACACCACACGTGCAGAATTATTAAATCAGGCTAAAGAAATATCAATTCCTGATGTTAAGAGAGAAGCTGCCCCCTGGCCCTATGGCGATCTGGTGGATCTTGGCACACTGCCTGATAGCATTAATAAAGATAAGCTCAATGCAGCCGTGGAAGAGGCTTTCACAGAACCCGGTCCCAAGACACAACGTAACACCCAGGCTGTTGTTATTGTTCTGGGAGATAAAATTATTGCGGAAAAGTATGCAAGTGGTTTTACTCAAGACACCCCTATCCTTGGCTGGTCCATGTCCAAAAGTGTCACCAACACCCTTGTTGGTATACTGGTAAAAGATAAGGTTCTGAATATTAGTTCCAGGGCCCCGGTGGATGCCTGGAAATCCCCGGATGATAAGAGACACAGCATTACCCTTGATATGATGCTGCGCATGTCTACCGGTCTTGAATTTGAAGAGACCTATGCCCCGTTCAAAGATGCTACAACCATGCTCTATGCCAGTAAAAGTATGGCCTCTTTTGCAGCGTCAAAACCCCTTAAAACAGAACCTGACACAAAATGGCATTATTCTTCAGGCACAGCCAACATTATTGCCAGGATTATTATGGATAAGACAGGCGGCAGTCTTGCTGCATTCCAAAATTTCTCAAGGCAACGATTATTTAACAAAATCCAGGCCTATTCAGCCGTTATTGAACCAGACGCCTCAGGTTCTTTTGTGGGATCAAGCTATATGTTTGCCACAGCAAGAGATTGGGCACGGTTTGGCCTGCTTTTAAAAAACAAGGGGACCTGGAAAAATGAACAGATTCTGCCCAAGGGCTGGGTAGACTGGTCCGTCACTCCTACCCCTAGGTCTTCCATGGGCCAATATGGTGCTCAGTTCTGGCTCAATGCCGGAGACAAGGACAACCCCACGAACCGTAAATTTAAGTCTCTTCCCAATGATCTCTATTATTGTGGAGGCTTTAACGGCCAGATCGTGGCAGTGATTCCGTCTAAAGATATAGTGGTGGTTCGCCTTGGTGTTACCCATGATAATTCATGGAGCCATGAGACATTTATCAGAGAAGTTCTGGATAACATAAAGTAGTCGCTATTATATTTGTTCGGCATAAAAAGGCCAACGTATGTTTTATAAGGCAAGAAGGCAAATGCATTTTTCGATGGGGGCTTCTGCCTGGGATAAGTTTTCGTGGATACCAAACTTATTCCAACAAAAAAATACACCGAATTAATCGGTGATTTCGATGTTAGGTGAAGAAGGAATTGAAATGAATACATCAACATTAATGTGGAGTGTTATTTTGGGGTCAATAGGACTTGGATTTTTTGTGTATGGGAAAAAGCAAAAAGCTATTATTCCGTTGATTAGTGGAATAGGGCTGATGGGAATCCCATATTTTATTCCGAATGTATTTATTCTTGTCACCACAGGGGTTATTTTTGTAGCCTTGCCCTTTTTTATTAAAAGATAAGCCTGAATCCTTTAAGATACCAATAGTAATCGAAATATGAACCTTGAGAAAAGTCAGTTTTGCTCAAGGCAAGAAACCTTGAGTTCTCTTTGTTTACACATACAGTTCCCTTTGATACACAATATTGAGGAAGTTTAATATTAACTACGGGCGTATATCATGTAAAATTAAATGATATAGAGAAACTATGTAATTATTTGCTATATGGCTGATTATATAAGTATATTTTAGAGATGATAAAAATAAACTCTTCGAACATTATATTATATTGTAGAAAATGGGAGGAAATGGTTTCCTTTTATCAGGCGTTGTTGAATTTACCTGTTATAACATCACTGGACTGGTTTATTGAATTTAAGATTAGCGATACATCACGACTAAGCATTGCGGATGAATCCAAAACATCGATTGAAAGCAATGACGGTAAGGGTATTACAATCACGTTTGAAGTAAATGATATACAAAGAACTCACGCAAACCTTATCCAAATGGGATTAAACCATCCCGCAATTAAAGATCATCTTTGGGGAGCCCAGGTAATCCATATTTATGATCCGGAAGGAAATAGGATTGAATTTTGGACTCCAAATTAAAAACTTGTCTAATAATGTCATGAAATCCTCCTTTATAGGCTGCTAAAAATTCTCTAATTTTGAAATAAGTATATTATTAAATAAAGATATAAATACTTGATATAAATCAAGGAAAACAAATAGAATGTTGCATAGTTTAAACGAAAAAGAAAAATGAGTTTAGCATGAACTGTAAATAAGGAGGTAGCATGAGAATACGAAAAATTAAAGAAAAAATTTCCTGGTTAGGCTCAGTGGACTGGGACAGCAGGTTATTTGATGCCCTTATCCCTCTTCCTGACGGGACCAGCTATAACGCCTATCTCATTGAAGGCAGTGAAAAGACGGCATTAATCGACACGGTAGACCCGCCAATGGCAAAAGAATTTCTTGCTCAGCTTGAGGGTATACCTAAGATTGATTATATTGTTTCCAGCCATGCAGAGCAGGATCATTCCGGAACAATTATGCAAGTTCTTGAAAAATACCCCGGAGCAAAATTGATATCAACCCCCAAGGCAAAGGGGATGCTTATCGACCTTTTAAGGATTCCGGAGGATTTTTTCATATCCGTAGAGGATGGGGAGACGTTAAGCCTTGGTGACAAGACCTTGAAATTTATCTATACTCCCTGGGTTCACTGGCCGGAAACCATGGTGACCTATCTGGAAGAAGATAAGATTCTGTTCAGCTGCGATTTTTTCGGCTCTCATATTGCCTCAAGTGACCTTTTCGTCACAGACAAGGGGCGGGTTTATGAAGCAGCCAAACGTTATTTTGCCGAAATCATGATGCCCTTCAGGAGCACCATCAAAAAAAATCTGGAAAAACTTGCCTCCTTTGATATTGAAATGATTGCTCCCGGTCATGGACAGATATTTTCTGAACCCGCTTTTATTATGGATGCGTATAAAAAATGGGTGGCAGGAACTCCTCGAAACACGGTTGTTTTACCCTATGTGTCCATGCACAAAAGCACAGAACTCATGGTCGAGCATCTTGTGGGCGCTCTAGTGGATAAGGGAGTCAGGGTTGAGCAGTTTAACCTGGCTGTGATCGATATCGGGAAACTGGCCATGGCCCTTGTGGATGCCGCTACCATTGTTGTGGGAACCCCTACCGTCCTGGCCGGACCTCACCCATATGCAGCCTATGCTGCATTTCTGGCAAATGCCCTGCGGCCCAACACAAAATTTTTATCTATTGTCGGCTCCTATGGATGGGGCGGAAAGACCGTGGAGACCTTGGCAGGAATGATTCCCAATCTTAAAGTAGATGTTATAGATCCTGTCCTTTGTAAAGGTGTCCCAACCCGGGATGTGCTCAGCCAATTGGACGATTTAGCAGCCGCCATAGCACAAAAGCACAAAGAACAAGGATATACATAGTTTTAAATTATCCTCAATCTGAAGCGGGTGCTGTCATTGACAGTGCCCGCCTTCCTGTGCCCGGAATCATGATTCCCCAAGCATACGCGCAACGGTCCCTACAGCGGCAGTCGGGAGGGGGCTTGTGAGGTTACCCAGAAATTGGGAGTTGAACAAGATCTCTTCATGGGTTAACTTTCACCTGAACCGTGACCATCAGAAACAAAGGAAATAGATAAAACATTAATCAGATCCTACAACCGAAAACGGGTATCAAAGCTAAGCTATTTGGAAGGAATAAAAATGTCAAAACCAATAATAAAACGCCCTCTGAGTATATGGATTGTAGCCATAGTAGGCTGTGCTTTTGGTTTAGCTACCATCAGGTCTGGTGGATCAGTTCTTTTTATCGATGGTCCATTTAGAGAATACGTTGGAATTTTTGTACCTTTTGTTGTTTGGTTTAATTTTATATTTGGTTTTGTTTACTTTGCGGCAGGAGTGGGACTTTGGGTGCAAAGTAAATGGGCTGTGTGGATCTCACTACTTATTGTTATTGCAACACTCATTGTTTTTACAGTATTGGTGATATATATTGTAAACGGAGGAAATTATGAACAGCGTACTATCTACGCCATGATTCTTCGGTTTGTGGTTTGGGCACTAATTACCATTGTTGGATATATTAGGATTATCAAACAGAGTTAAAAATCACTTCTAATATTATTATCCTAGGGAAAAGGCTATAAGAACTTCAGATTATCAATGATATAAATTCAAATCTTGATGAAATTTTAAACGTTACTTCTGGTTAAATTCCGGACAAATCTTATTTTGGTTAATATTTTGTTTTTGAAAATCTGAAATCTTTGTCATATAATATATAAATTTCACTTAATCGTTTGTTTTTATTGTTTATTTTTATTACAACATTATTTTTGTTTAAACCAATGTCTTTATTGATATTCAAAAAATATGCTTTTATTATTTCAGGCGATTTGAATTCGTATACTTCTAAATCTTCTATTGATGGAATATTAAGCTGTTGATATAAAACATTCATAGTTGCAAAATATTCTTCAGCAGTATCAAAATCGCACGTCCCATGTTTTTCCCATTCTTTTTGCATTAATTGAATCCCTGGAACGATACAAATATAATCTTCAATTAAAGTACGATCAATTGCTGCTGCATCTATGCAATTGCGTGGATGTTTTTTATAATTGCCACCAGCTTTATCTGATTGTGCCCATAATCCATGAATTACTAAACCCATTGAATTATTCAAACACTGATGTTCAAGACGCTTGGGAACGTGACCTGAGTACCTGTCACAAAACCCTTTTGACCAACTTAAAGCAAATAACCAAGAATCTGTTTCAATATCATTTTTCCAATCTTTGTTATTGGCAATCGCTTTAGTAGAATTATAATCATAAGATTTTATTTCTGAAGGTATTATGCAATCTTGTGCAATTGATAGACTTGAAATAGAGATAATAATAACTATAGCAATTATTAATTTTTTCATGCTTATTTCCTATTTAAAAGTATTAAATTCCTGCATCTTCTTTTCCCATTTTAAGATGACTGATAAGCTAAACTTACTGCAACGGTTATTGCACTTGGAGAAAAAGTTTTCAAGGATTTAGGATCATCAAGCTCACCGTTTTCTTTAGCTTTTTTATTCGTCGATATTTTCTAATTTTAGCTTTTTAGCTAACGGGCCATCTTTGCGCCACGCCCAGCAAGTGTCAAGCAAATATTTTTCAAGATCCAATACAGAATTTTCACTTCTATGTTTAGTGCACGCTCCGAATATCCAATACCCCTGAAGTGCAGCTGGCGCCATAGATAATAGTAAAGTTGTCAGATGGACACATCCTTTTATACCACCTGCAATTTTTTTGACTTTTGATGTGAATCCCGGAGCAATGTTAAGTCCCCTTATTTTATCAAGACTGTTTCCCATTTCTCTGCAAACATTATCATGAGGGGCACCTGGAATTTTCATATGAATATCCACAATTTTCAATTCAGAAATTTTAACAAGCAACTGAATTTGCATATGATGAAAAACATTAGGTTCAATGGATTCACCAGATTTCTCATAAACCGTAACAAGATTTCTTTCTTTGAATTCTCCTGTGATTAATATGTGCTCATCATCGACAATATAGCTGGAAATATCCAAATTTCGATTATGTATTTTTTCAAGATTATCTGTTTTTATATATTCCATTCAATATTTTCGTATCCTTTTTTATAAAAAAAATATTTGAGTTATCCCCAAAAACAACCAGACTCATCTTTTTTTATAGCATTTATAATTTCCTCCAAAGAATCTGATCCTCCAACCAGCTCATAGCGATGCCACTTCATGTCAGCTCTTTGCCAGTAGAGCTTCCATTTTTTTGTACTTTTAACATAAGTTGCTTTTGCTATAGAACCTTCAATTTTT